>OATD01000203.1_pt1 | contig 1625 bp, 1 predicted proteins | sample 1475881 | NCBI WGS metagenome assembly OATD01 (sample SAMEA2579941, study PRJEB22360) | human gut metagenome | biome: human gut; feature: human-associated habitat; material: faeces | place: Denmark | collected 2008/2010 | reverse complement strand
TGAGATCAATGGCTTTTTTGATGCTTCACTTTTACACAATTATATGGACGTAATCAGTTATAAAATCTAAAAATACAATAAAAAAAGAAAGTAATATATTATATTACTTTCTTTTTTTATAAATATTTAATTTATCGATTTTACTTATATAGTTATATATTAATTTTCTTCTACACAGAATCTATGGAACACAGAACACTGCTCCATTAATATTTTTCCAGCAACTATTATGTTAAGTCAGATAAAAGTAACATAATAGTTATAGTTGTGATAACGGCGTTACTGGAACATTCGTGCAGAAATTAGCAGTAATGAAAGTAGAATAGATTCTAAAAAACATTAAGTTTTGGAAATCAGCAAAGTCAGTTTTAAAAGCTTGATATATCAATGTTTTATAGTTTCAAAAAGTCATTGTAAAAATAATTCTAAATAACTATTTTCAAAACCTACCGCTATTTTCTGTTTAGTTGTTCCAGTGACGCCAATTCAAATATCGTTATGGAAATAGAAAGTTTTGGTGTAGAGGATATTGGTAAATTTTATTAAAAAATCCACGTAAAATCGCTAAAAAGAAACTTTAAAAAGAAATAATTGAGTGAAAAAACTTTTTTCTTTTTAGCCTAAAGAGCAGATAAGAACTTTAATATTTATCCTTGCTTTTAAATTTTACAATTCCACTTTTTCGATATTGAGAAGGAGACATTTTAGTATATTTTTTGAAAACCTTTGAAAAATAGCTTTGATCAGTATAAGCTAACATCATTGTAATTTCTATTATAGTTAAATCTGTAGAAGTAAGTAAATATTTAGAAAATTCTATTTTTTCTTGGTTTATGAAACTTTTCAAGCTCATACCAGTTACACTTTTAAATTGATATGATAAATACTCTGGTGAAAGATGAAAATGATTTGCAATGTGGATAACTTTTAAATCATTATCAACATTGTTTTTAATATAATTTATAATTTTGTTTACTAATTGTGAATCATATTTATAAAATTTGGTATTTTCAATTAATATCATAAAATTTTCAACAATCTCGTCTATAAATTGGATTGGTTGCACTTTTAATTCTTTAAAATTTAATCCAAGATATGCATCTGATAATGAATAAGCTTCCTTCTCACAGACTCCTTCTACAATAACAACTCGCGTAAGTAGTGTGATAATTGCTACAGTATAATATATTAATAATAAATTATCAAAGCTATCAGTCTGCATACGGGAAAATGTTTTTCTTATCAGAAATCGCACTCGTTTGTAGTCACATGAAGTAACTGCTTGAACAATTAGCAACTCAAAATGTCTTTTCTCTTGAAAGAAAGATTCTTCATTTAAATTTGCATTTGCATAAAGATAATGTAATTCGGGTATCTTTGTATTAAAGGAAATTCTTTTTTTTTCTAAAGTCATATAGCTTCTCCCTTATTATTGATTGTCTTGAGTATATATTAAATTACAATAATAAAGAGAAAAAAACAAAAAAATACAAATAATCTTAGGTTTTTACCTAAGATTATTTTGTGAATACGTTAACATTACATGTGTAACAAATATATATTTAAATTTTAGTCTAATGGTGATAAGTCAAGATGAAATTTAAGATTTTCTTTATTGAGTAATA
>OATD01000174.1_pt1 | contig 3349 bp, 5 predicted proteins | sample 1475881 | NCBI WGS metagenome assembly OATD01 (sample SAMEA2579941, study PRJEB22360) | human gut metagenome | biome: human gut; feature: human-associated habitat; material: faeces | place: Denmark | collected 2008/2010 | reverse complement strand
GATGACCGATTCCTTGAGCCACTTCCAAACGCCTTCCATTAGGTTCAACTGAGGGTTGTAGGGAGGGAGGAAGATGAGTGTCAGGCGCCTAGCGTTTTCTTCAAGAAAAGACTGGATCAGCTTGGCGTGGTGGATAAGGGCATTATCCAATACCATCACGATTTTTCCGGTGAGGTATTCCCGCAACGTCCGCTCCAGAAAACGGAGGAAGGCCGCTGCGTCGTATGCCCCTTCTTCTGTACAAATGATCCGACCGGTTTCATAATCCAAGGTGCCTATCAATTTTACCCCTTTGTGTTGTCCATAAGTGGGGATTTTTCGCTGGTGGCCGCGGAGAAACTAAATAACCCACGTTCGGTGATTTGTGTCAACATGAATCCAACTTCGTCCATATGAGCAGCTAGCATCACGCGTGGTGCATCTGCATCTGAATGATGACGTAATCCGAAGATCCCGCCAAGTCCATCTTGTTGGATTTCGTCCACTAATGGAGTCATCGCTTCCCGCATATAGGCACGGATATCATGTTCAAATCCACTAGTTCCTTGCAATTCTGTTAATTCTTTGATTCGTTGAAACGTTTTTTCTTCCATACTTTTTTCGGCTTGAATCGAAACAAGCCTTCCCTCCTCTTGCAAATCTATATTTATTATAACGCAAATTACTCATTCTGGTTCTTTTCTTAAAGAAAAATTCTAAACTATGGTAAAATAATCTAAACAGACAAAAGGATTTCCGTTTATTCCTTAACAGGATAGGAGAAGTCTTCAAGGAGGCACAACATTTATGATCAATGAACGTCCATTCAATTATTTTAAAAACGGCCTGGCCATCGGCGTGGGTGTCGGTTTTGCAGGCGGGATCTTCTCGACATTATGGATGAAGAAAAATCAATCGATGAATGCAGATGACGTCCTCGATCAAATCAAAGCAGCATTTTTAAAAGAAGGTCCGATCGAAGGTTCCTGGATCAATTTTGAGAAGCAACCACTTCGTAAATTTGCAGTGACATCTCAAGGATATACCGGCGGTATTACTCGGACCGAAGACGGACAACTGATCACTTACGAATTTTTAGCAGATGCGAAAACAGGAACTGTTTTGGATATTCAACGATCGATCATTGATTAATACGCATTGCTATACAACAGACGCTCAATGATTCAAACTCATAAAATAGTCGAACATCGCTAGATGATTTTTCTTGTCGTTCTTTATGAACAACAGTGATCATCTTGAGTTGTCCGACTATTTTTTAGTTGCAGCAATCTTTTTGGGACGCTTATTTGCATGAAGCAACGTTGCTAAGTCTAGTAATAAAACATTGGCTAACACAGGATTGGCTTTCTCGCGATACGCTGCGGCGCCACTTTCAAACAATACTGCTAGACGATCTTCTACAACAACGATTTGTTCCAAATACGGTGGAAATTTGATTCGTTTTAGGATCCGGCTAGGAGAGTCCCGCTCGGACACTAAGAGTTCCGAGGTATAAGGACCATAAGAACGACTGGCTAAGAGATAATGGCCATAAAAAGCCACACCTTGAATCTTATCAGATGTTTTTCTGCTCATTGTCACGGTTGGTTGGATTTTGTCTTTGCGGCGAATTGCTGTTTTCATTTCAGCTATCGTCGGCAATAGATAGAAAGTCAACTGTCCTTCACCTTTTAGTGTGAAGTTGCCAGATACCAGTTGATCATTGTTTTGAGTCAAATACGATGCTTGTGGAATCTCTGAGAGATCAGTTGTCAGCCAATAAGCGATTGGCTGTCCCGTCTCTTCAGATGTATCTGCTAAGATATCGATCAAACGTAAAGCGGCTACTCGTCCAGTAGCAGATCCTGTGATTGTCAACCATAAAAGTTCCCGTTTTGTATCATATACTAAGCCCCCTACATGTGGCCGTTTAGGTAAAATCAGCAGTTTGATCGGCTGTCCTGTTTCTCTATCCAGTACATGAATAATAGAATGATGCTGATGGTCATAGCAGTAGGCAGAAATAAACACAAAATCTTGAGAAAAAGCCAACCCTTGCGGCGTCATCCATTGACAAACCTCATTTTCGCCGGTTTCCGGCACCACCATTCTTGTTTCTGTTAATCCAGGAATGTTATATTGTTTTGCTTCAGCCTTTTCCCAAGCTGCTTGAACAATAGGATACCGTTTTAACTTTTTTTCAATATCCTGATGTATCCGTTGCTGCTTCCAATGCTTAAACTTTAGGACATAGTAAACAAGGAGGCCAATGACCAGCAACACTAAAATCATTATTGCTACCCGCTGTGTCATTTTTTTGCCTCCTTGTTCTATTCGATCAATCGTACATATACCGCTATTAATTACCGTAACTACATGTTTCTTTTACTAGCGTTTCTTTATAGGATCTTTCATAATCTCATTTATAGTAACATTAAGAATCCCTTATTCTACTATAGTCACTTCCACATCAATATTGCCTCTTGTTGCTTTAGAGTATGGGCAAAATGCGTGGGCTTCTTCTGCGATTTTCTCTGCTTGGTCCTTCTCAAGTCCTGGCAAAGAAACTTCTAAAACAACCCCGATTTGGTAGCCCCCATCTTCTAATTGAAATAAAGATACCCGTGCTTTGACTTCAGAATCAGACTCAAGATTATTTTCTTCCAGCATGTGTTGAACCGCGCCGTTGAAGCAAGATGCGTATCCAGCCGCAAAAAGTTGTTCCGGATTTGTCCCTTCACTATGGATTCCTGGGCGGTCGATCTTCATGTGCATACTTCCGTTTGGTGCCTCAACCTCGCCATCACGGCCTCCACGATTGATCATTGCTGTTTCGTACATTTTTTTCATTGAGATCATCCTTTCTTTCGTCGTTCTATATTAAGTGTAACGAGTATTTTTTAATCTGACAAAGGTAATGCTTGCATTCGGCGACATCAGTTAGACAACATCGATGATCAGTGATAGAAGCAGTTTATCTATACAAAAAAAGAAGCAGCGAAAAGCTGCTCCTTAAGATAATAGGTAAAATTGCTGATATATTTGACGATTAACCTCTTGAACGTCCCAAGAAAAATGATACTACAGCAACAACGATGATCGCACCAATGATAGAAGGAATCAAAGCCATTCCTGCTAATTGAGGACCCCAGCTACCTAACAATGCTTGTCCAATTGCTGAACCAACTAAACCTGCAACGATGTTAGCGATCCATCCCATTGATCCACCTTTATTTGTAATTGCTCCGGCAATCAAACCGATAATAGCTCCTACGATTAATACCCATAACCAATGCATAATTTTCTCTTTCTTTCGTAAGCGCCCCATAGAACAGTACCTTACTAACAAATGCACCTCAAGATATACTTG
>OATD01000172.1_pt1 | contig 3498 bp, 5 predicted proteins | sample 1475881 | NCBI WGS metagenome assembly OATD01 (sample SAMEA2579941, study PRJEB22360) | human gut metagenome | biome: human gut; feature: human-associated habitat; material: faeces | place: Denmark | collected 2008/2010 | reverse complement strand
GCATTCATCACCCACCTATAGAGGATGGGCGACTTCTGCCTAATTCTGTTAAAAATTGTTTTGGCTTATCAGAAACTGATAAATAAATTTTCATATTTGTATTACTAGCTTTTGCTGTGTTGTTTAACGATTGTTCTTTGGACCAAAGAATGTAGTTATCCAGGTTTGCTACTTTATTTTCCATCTTCATATCATTTAGAAATTGAAATAATTCTGATTCATTTTTTAACCATTTCATACCAACACTCACTTTCAAAAATCTCTACTTAACAAAAATGTACCATTGTCTCCATATCCCTCGTTTCGAACAATACTCATCTTGTACATTTCTCAACAGTTCTTTGTAGGGAATTTCTTTTAATAAATCACTACTTAACCCTGCATACCAATGTGTATTAAAATCGACTATACAATCAATTTTTTTACGTCTTAGAGATCGTTCCAATGTATACAATTGTCTCTCCTCTAAATTTTATTTCCAAATGTTTTTCGTATCTTATATTCGTTAGCGATCAATTCAGAAAGCGTATCACAAGGATAAATACGTCCATTACTTCTTGTTTTGTGTTCCTGAACTAACCATTCCAATTTCTTCATAGTCTCGTCAGAAAAAGCAAACTTCTGACGTTTTTTTTTAGTGGTCATAAGTGGGCCCTCCCTTTTGTATAGGTGTCCCCCTAAACATCTTTTGTTTACTAATTTCAAGCAATAGATTAGAACATTTAATTCGCTCGTTTTATAGCAACCGTAAACGAAAACTCTAGCAAAGCAGGATATTTGCTCATTCAAACGAAGTCATCGCAAATCTTTGCATGTATTTGGCTCACCAGTATTATTTTTACCTGGTCATTATTGATCTAAGTCCGTTCATAGCCAAGCTGATAAACTTAGAAGGGCGTTCTAAAACCCCATATTCAATTGGTTTTCCTAACTTGCTCGTTATCAACAATGTTAAGAATTATGCTAACTTCAAAAAATTAGCAAACAAAAAATGTTTAGGGAGCATAGGATCAGCTATTTGTTTCGAATATATCGGTTTGTTTCTTTTACGAAAGCTTTTTCCTCTAGTAAATCAATCATATCGTAGATCGATTTTTTATTTTTATTGTGTTTTTTCAATGTAAACCATGAATTTTCTGTAGTCGTCAATAAACGACAATTATGATTCAATCGCTGACCAACAACTCTTCCTTTCGAATCAAAAAGTAATTTAATTTCAGGATAAATGTCTTGTGTCTTACTCTTAGCAAATTCAACCTTCTCTGGTCTACCATCAACTAAAAATGTTGTATATCGAAAAGCTTTCCACTTCTCAATTCGCCATTTTTGTCCATTAAATAATTGAACATATGCTTCTACTTCAATCAAATCAGAAAGTTTTACTTCTAGACCTCTACTCATTTTTATTCCTCCTCTTCTAGCAGGGTTGCTAATCATTGGGAAACCAAGCAACAAAAAAAGGGCGATCACACACAAAAGTGTAATCGCCCTCTCAAGTCACAAATGATCTGAAAACAGTATAAACAAACATATCAAGAAATATACATACTAAGCCTACTAATCCAGTAGTCAAAGAAATGCAATTTTTCTATAAAAGAATTTAGGCAGCGCGAAATAAACTAGTTAAATTCTTAAGAAATATATGTTAGAATATGCCTGTTGCAGTTCAATCTGCAACAAAAGTGGGAGTTCACCTCTTCAGCGTGAGTCAGACGTTGAATTGGACGGCTAGAGATTCATGACCTGGATAAGAGCGCCAACTCTTATTTCAGCGAGATCCCTAGTCGGTCTCCTCTTTTTTTTGTTGGATTTATTGCTTGGCTTCCTAATGACCAGCAGCACATGTGCTAAGTCAATAATTATTTTCAATTTAGCATTACTACAGAATTACAGTAGCACATCTTAAAATTCCTTACAAGCTTTTTTATATTTATGCTTGACAATTTTGCTCAATTATTAACTAAAAAAAACAGCAAACATATTTTTTTTTTATTAATCAACACCTCAATTATTTCCTTTTAGAAGCGCTTCTGACATTATTTTAACACTAAAAAGTACATGAAACAAACCTTACATTACTGTATTTTCATGTTGTTTATTACAATGGTATTCGTTATTAAATATAAACAGTTCATGAAAAATTTACTGAAATTTTAGAAAAGAATATTATAATATTTTTATTTGTTATGAAATATAAATCACAATAAAAATTATTGCCAATAAATTGACCCGAATAAAAGTAGCAAACTGAATAAATTATTACTCTGTATCCAAGTATTTCTTTTTCTTTTTAGAAGCAAGCTTTCGATAATTCTTGTACTCCTCTTCATACACACACAAACGATTATACACCTGGTCCATCGGCTCACCTGCTGCCAATGACAACGCATAAAGAAAAGAAACTGGTAAATCTGCTACCTCTCGTTCCCTAGTCACCCAAGAAGACAAGGTCCCTTGCTTGAAATTATAAAGCTCGCAAAATACCTCTACCGACATACCCAAATGCCCAATAATAAACGCATTAATCGCGTGTGAATAAACATAATTTTTAATCCGCATAGCCTTAGCCTCTCAATCATAACAAGTCTATAAAACTGCGTTTGCAGTATTAAGTATAACACGTACCAGGTAGCTAGGAAAAGACGGGAGTCAGCAGAAGTATCATAGATATATTGTATAAGGCAATTTGCACCTTTTATTTTTATCCTGTATCGACGGTAAATAATCTGACCTCTTCAGGCTGTTTGTAAGGTGCTGCGAGTTGTTTAAATGTATTTAGCACAAATGATCCAGTCAATCCGAATTTCTCTGTAATCTCAGCAACGTAAGCTTGTTGCATTTCTTTTCTGACTTGAATAATCGTTCCGAATAATGCTTTGACTGAAGCAATGACCATACCTCCATTGCGTCCACGAGTCACCTGGTAAAACACTTTATTCTCTTCTTTTAACTCTTCTAGGACTTTGTCCAACGTCCGCTTAGGCATACCTAGTTCAGAAGCAAGTTCTTTTTTAGACAGGGTCAAATAAGGCTTGGAAATATAGCTTTTTTCGCTCAGATAAGCCACTAAATCTTCTTTCCATTCCTTTTTGTGACTGTATTTTCTTTGTTCGCGTGGTTTCTTGAATTTCCACCAACCTTTTCGTTGAATAAACAGGTCTTTATTCTTCAATTCAGGTGCTACCCATTCCTGGCACAATTCGACTATGAATTCTCTACTTGCTGCCTGATAGTTACCAGAATAAGCACTGCGTACAATTTTTACTAATTCTGCTTCAGTTAGCGGTTCTTGTAACCGTTCATTGAATGCGAACATATTGTATTCGCAGGTATCCAGTGCATAGCCTGAAGAGTAATAAGCTAAAGAGAGTGTGAAAATCACGTTATTTCGACCAAGACGTCCTTCTCCGCCGATAATGTTTGCTTTATGAAGTAACATATCAAACCACGGTTCATCTACTTGACGAATTTCTTTTTTCTCAGGAAAGACAATTAGTT
>OATD01000170.1_pt1 | contig 3579 bp, 8 predicted proteins | sample 1475881 | NCBI WGS metagenome assembly OATD01 (sample SAMEA2579941, study PRJEB22360) | human gut metagenome | biome: human gut; feature: human-associated habitat; material: faeces | place: Denmark | collected 2008/2010 | reverse complement strand
AGCCATCTATAGAATTCCTCGGTCATGTTCCGTCTCCTTTCGCAATCTTATTTAACGCTTAGCTATTCTTTTGCCATACAATGGAATAACTTCATTGCTTTCCTTTCGTTTATATGTATCGCTCTTTATTGGTCTTCTATACTTTCGTACTATCTCACCGTTACCATTTTGCACAGTGATTACTTCATACTTCTGTTCTAAGTATTGTGGTCTATACATTGTTGTTACCTCCTTTGCGCAAAATAAAAAGATCACTCAACGAGTGATCTAATATGTACGTCTCCGCTTAGGACACATCACTTGAGAGGTGTACGGAGTTCATTCAAATTAAAGCAACCTACACACAGACAAGTCTAATACTTCCTGCACCTCACCACTGCCACATCCCTCGGTTGCTAACGAATACTGAAACAGAATACCGTCTCTGTTCATGACCAACGCGACAGTACAAAGCTTTGTCGCAAGCAGGTTATCGTATTCCTAATAACCCCAACTTAATGTTTCTCTCCTAACCTACACCTGAGAGTGGCGCACGTCTGCGCTAGTATTTTATGCCTTCTAACTGCTAGTAGCATCCCGACTAGTCAGCCAATTCATCGGCATCCGATAAGATGAATTGTTTCCGTAGGTTCCTTAAGTCACTGGCAATGAATCGAACATTGCAACACCATTTTCCGATATTTTACAGACTCTCCATCATAAAAGCTCTCACCTCTAGAATTGTCTATCTTTAGGGGAATTATTCAAGATGCCTCTTGCCCATTACCCTCGACGGTCTCTTGCCTAGCTGCATAAACTAAGCTCAGGTGTTCATTACCACTGATTTAAGTTATTAGCGTTACCTTTCCGCCACAGTGACACTATAAAATTATTCTCGGCTGCTACTATTTTTTATTTTGTCCATTTTTAAATCCAATCATATAGACATTAAGACAGAGCGCAAAAATTGAAATTATTAACGCCGTCATTTCTCTTTACCCACCTTTTTTAATTATTTAGTTAAGTTATATTTTTCTGATACTTGGTATGATTTCATGAGTGCAGCTGCTAAAAAATATACTGCTAAGAAACTTGGATTTTAAAATTAGCAATTTCATCTAAAGTTTCTTGTAACTGTTCGACTTGGTCACTAGCCTTGTTGAGCAGTTCTTTTAGTTCGGTCAAATCTAATTTGACAGTTACTTTGATTTCTTTATCCATTCGTTTTTCCTCCAATACATAAATTAATAGACAGCAACAAAATAACATTGCTTTGATAATTTGGTATCGACCACTATAAATTTCTTTTCTTGCAATTATTTTTAATATATGCTAGATTATCAACCGATATAGTCACTGCCTGTACTAGCGGAAACTAGTGCAGGTTTTTTGTTCTATTTACTCAAAAGTTATTACGATAAATTCTTATTGTGAAAATAAATACTAAGCGTATAATTTTAGTTATCAGCGAGTGGTCCGCTGAAATAATTTAAGGTGGTAAAAAAATGGCAAAAATTGATGATTACCGTTCAGACATGATTGAATATATTGAACTCTTCGCTAAAAATTCTAACAATAATATTATTATTCAAACCGGAGGAGCAACAATTTGCGGAACTCCTATAGACTTTGATGCTGAAGTAAAAGTAAATCCTCTTATTGATGCTATGATGGATTCTTTTGCAGAATTTCGCTCAAAAAAAATTGATGATATAGAAAAAGATGATGAGCAAAGTTTGGTAGTCAAATCTATCTTTCTGAAAGATGTTACCATCATAGGCGAGAGAACTACTAATATCCCATTTTTAGTTGTTTTTGCTGATCAGATTTCTGCAATTTCTCTTGGAAACATGGATTAACAATAGGTTCATTTGAATTATCTATATTGATTAATTCGCTATCCTCTCGGCTATTATAAATAGCTGCGAGGATTTTTTTTATTTCTCCTGAAGTACCTTCAATCGATAATTTCATATTCTTACCCTCCAACACATAAATTAATAGACAGCAACGGATGATAGATAATAAGAACAATTTAGAAGGAGTTGAAATTCACATCCTTATTCTTAATATTTCCGCTGCTGTCTATCGAAGCTTAATTTAAAACGATGAGGGAGATTTCCTCCCTTACATTTTATTTTGTCGATCCTGTTTCCTAATCTTTCGACACTATCATAATATCACGTTAAAACGCTCAAAAACCCTACACTATCCCTACAAAAACCCTACAAAATCAACGATACTGAACTAACACACCTTTTTTGTATGCTTCTGCAAATTCGATCAATGCGATGGATTTCAGCTTCTCTACATTCTTTTCTCCGTATCCTCGTATCAATTGCCCTATCTCATAATTAGAGTGCTTGTTTACGTCACAGAAGCTGTAGTAGAGTATCTGACGGCTAATCAGACTGAGAGCCATCAAAGCCGCTAAAATCGCGTCTCTCTCCGCTTCTATATCCATCATCTGAATGATCGCGTCCTCTGCCTTATTGCCGTGCTTCGGTGCCTTCGGCATATCCGTAATAATCGGCGACTTAATATCTATCAAAGAGCGACCTGCCATCCGCTCCAAACGCCGAAAGTTCTTCAGCACATCTCTCGCATTACATCTTGTCTGTTTGAAATCTACCTCTCGTAACAATTGCATCAAGTCAAACCGCTCCTTTATGTGATATAATAAATGTGTTGGATTTATTGAATCAGTCGGAGCGATCCGGCTTTTTTATTTATTAGACTTCCATGCTATAATCGCTTTGGGAGGCGATACTATGAAAGTTACTATTGATTCACGCACTGCTATGAAAAATGCAGCCGAATACGTTTTGAATGATTTGGAGTATCCTCCAGTCGAAATTGAGCTGACAGAAGATCCAAACGATTTCCTGAAAATAGCATCCAACGTTGCTCGTGAATACAGAGAAGAATTTATTCGTTGCCTTGAAATGGAATTTAATATGAGAATTGTTAAGAACTCTACTGAGCAACTTGAAAAACACGGTATTGATATTATTCGCAAAGAAGACTCTTGACGGGTCTTTTTTATTTGCCTTCAATGAGTTCAATATCCACCAATCGAGCCACTGCTAAATTCTCTTTGCTTTTAGCTGTCCATTTATCGCATTCCATCGTGTTTTCAATACGAATGATCGCTGAGTGATTATAGAGATGCTCTACATATCCACGAAACGGATAGATGAACTCTTCAGCTTCACAGCGAACCATGTCACCGACTTTGACTTTTGGTTTCTTACGTGTTTTAGGGTTCTTTGTCGGCATATCTAGCATTAAACCGCCGATACCATGACTACTAGCGTAAAATCCGTCTTTTAGTTTCATTCTTTTTCCTCCAATTTACGATCATCACTTAATATCGAAATTCCAAACTTACGAATAGCATCACTTACATCAGCAACAAACTGACTTGCCGCTTTATATGTTTTTTCTGCTGAAATTCCATATTCTTTTTCAAACTTTGTCTTTAGTACATTCAGTTCCTGTTTTCTTAGTTTTGTTATTCTGCGATGTCTGTTGTTCATTCCGCTTCCTCCTCAAATACTCTTCTAATATTTCTTTATACTTCTCTACAAATTTGAAACG
>OATD01000138.1_pt1 | contig 7003 bp, 7 predicted proteins | sample 1475881 | NCBI WGS metagenome assembly OATD01 (sample SAMEA2579941, study PRJEB22360) | human gut metagenome | biome: human gut; feature: human-associated habitat; material: faeces | place: Denmark | collected 2008/2010 | reverse complement strand
AAAAATGGGGCTGAAGAATCAATTCTGATTCATCAGTCCCATAAATTATAGAGCCTTTATTCGAAACAAGGGACTTTGACACGACTTTTGTCACAGTCCCTTGTTTTTTTGCGGCGTTATAAGTGGTATGATCGAACCAAATTCCAAAGAGAAGTGAGGGAGAAGAATGAAGATCATCGTGATTGGACAAAGTGGGTCGGGAAAATCGACCCTCGCAAGGAAGATCAAAGAAATCACCGACTTTCCGCTACTGCCGCTAGACCTTTTATGGCATACAACAGACTACAGTATTCAGGCAAAAAAGTGGTTTTTGCAAGAACAGCAATTGTTTATGGTATCTAATCCGTCATGGATCGTTGAAGGAAATTATACTTCTACATTAGAGGAAAGGATTAAAGAAGCAGATAAGATCATTTGGCTTAAAGTGCCGCGTTATCTCGCCATCTACCGAGTAGTTTGGCGTTCTCTAAAAAGAAAGATAAACAAAAAATCTCGGCCAGATATGCCTGAATCATTTTCGGAGAAACTAAACAGGGAATACTTAGAATTTTTATCTTTTATCTGGCATTTTGAAGAAAACAATGAACCGAAAATACAGCAGCTGATCCAAGTAGCTAATGCAAGAAATAAACTGATCATCCTTAAAACAAGACGAGAGAAACAAGAATTTTTAACTAAATTGAAAATAGAGAGCAAAAATAATTGACAGTTTTTGTTTACAAGTGTAATCTGTATTCATAAGATAATGATTACATTTGTAAACGAAAGGTGTGAAATAAATGGAAAAAGTCAAAACGCCAGTAAAGATCAGTGATTCAGAGTGGGAGATCATGCGTGTTATTTGGACACTTGGACAGACGACAGCCCAAGAAATCACGCAGATCTTAGCTGATTCGATGGATTGGAAACCAGCAACGATCAAAACTTTGCTGGGTCGTTTGGTAAAAAAAGAAGTGATCTGGACAGAACAAGAAGGAAAAAAATTCATTTATTATCCAGCTGTCTCGGAGATGGAAACAGTTCGCAGTGCGACGGAAAATCTTTTTTCCCATATCTGTGCAAAAAGGATTGGAGAGACGATTGCGGATCTAGTAGAAGAAGCCACTTTGACTCAAGAAGATATCAATGAGATTTTGAAACAACTGGAACAAAAGCAACCAGTAGATACGATCGAATGTAACTGTATCCCAGGTCAATGTGAATGTAAACAACATCAATAGGAGGAAGAAAAAATGAAACAACAATTTTCAATCGAAGGTATGAGCTGCAATCATTGTGCAGCAAGAGTAGAAGAAACAGTAAGCGCACTTGACGGCGTGCAAAAAGTGAAAGTAAATTTGAAAAAAGCAAACGGTACGGTCAAGTTTGATGAAACAAAAGTTCAATCCGAAAAGATTTGTCAAGCAATCAATGGATTGGGTTATAAAGCAGAGGTGATTTGATGGCAACAGCAGAAACCAAAATGGATACGTTCGTCATTACAGGTATGACTTGTGCAAATTGTTCTGCTAGGATCGAAAAAGAGCTGAACGGACAACCTGGTGTGGTCAATGCCACAGTCAACTTGGCCACTGAAAAAGCAAGTGTCAAATATGAAGGGACGACCACTGAAAAATTAATCCAAAGCGTAGAAAACATCGGCTATGGTGCAATTTTGTACGATGAAGCCCACAAACAAAAAATTGCAGAAGAAAAGCAAGCGTATTTGAAAAAAATGCTATTCGATCTTATATTGAGTACGGTTTTGACTTTGCCGTTGATGTTGTCAATGATTGCTATGATGTTAGGAAGCCATGCGGCGATTGTTCACTTTTTTCATTTTCCAATCGTCCAGTTAGTGCTGTCTGCTCCTGTCCAATTTTATGTCGGTGCTCGTTTTTATAAAGGTGCGTACCATGCAATCAAGACGAAAGCACCAAATATGGATGTATTGGTAGCAATTGGAACATCGGCTGCCTTTGCATTGAGCATTTACAACGGATTTTTCCGTGGACACCCCCAAGATCTTTATTTTGAAAGCAGCAGTATGATCATCACGCTGATTTTGCTCGGCAAATATTTGGAACATACAGCAAAAACGAAAACAGGTAATGCAATCAAACAATTGATGTCTCTTCAAACAAAAACCGCCCAAGTGATAAGAAACGGGAAAGAAGAAACGTTAGCGATTGAAGAAGTAGTCGTTGGTGATCAACTAGTCATCCGTCCTGGTGAGCAGATTCCAGCAGATGGTCGAATTATTTCAGGAAGCAGTGCGATAGATGAAAGTATGCTTACTGGTGAAAATCTTCCTGTAGAAAAGAATCCGGATGACACGCTCTTTGGCGGGACAATCAATACGAATGGTCTACTTCACATGGAAGTTACACAAGTCGGCAAGCAGACAGTATTAGCGCAAATCATTCAAATGGTGGAAGATGCTCAAGGGAGCAAAGCCCCAATCCAAAAAATCGCAGATCGGATCTCAGGGATTTTTGTTCCGATCGTATTAGTCATCGCGTTTATCACGCTCATAGCTACAGGTTTGATCACTGGTGATTGGCAACTCGCATTGATCCATAGTGTCTCTGTATTAGTCATTGCGTGTCCATGTGCATTAGGTTTAGCGACTCCAACAGCTATTATGGTAGGAACGGGTGTTGGTGCACGAAATGGAATTTTAATTAAAGGCGGAGAAGCATTAGAAGCAGCTGCTCACTTAGACAGCATTGTTTTGGATAAAACTGGAACGATTACAGAAGGAAAGCCCAAAGTTACAGATCTAGTCGGTTCTAAAGAAGTCCTATCTATTTTTTATACTTTAGAACAAGCTTCTGAACATCCACTAGGTAAAGCAATCGTGGAATACGGAAAACTGCAAGAAGCAGCAACATACGATATGATTGATTTTACAGCCCACCCAGGTGCTGGAATCAGCGGTACGATTAACGGAGTACGCTATTTTGCGGGTACACGTAAACGATTAATTGAATTGAACCTATCATTTGATGAATACCAAGAACACGCGTTAGAATTAGAACAGCAGGGAAAAACAGTCATGTTTTTAGCTGATGAAAAGCAAGTGATCGGGTTGATTGCCGTGGCTGATCAAATCAAACTAGAAGTCAAACAAGCAATCAAGCAGCTCCAGAATAAAGGATTAGATGTTTTTATGCTGACAGGAGACAACAAACTGGCAGCCGAAACGATTGGTAAACAAGTTGGTATTGATCCAAAGCATATCTTTGCTGAAGTACTTCCAGAGGATAAAGCAGCCTACGTAGAAAAACTTCAGAAAGATGGCAAAAAAGTCGGTATGGCAGGCGATGGAATCAATGATGCACCGGCCTTAGCATTAGCTGATGTCGGTATGGCAATGGGAAGTGGAACGGACATTGCGATGGAAACAGCCGATGTGACGCTGATGAATAGCAGTTTGGCATCCATTGCACAAACAATCGAGTTGTCTAGGTTGACATTGAGAAAAATCAAACAAAATCTTTTCTGGGCTTTTGTCTATAATACGATTGGTATTCCTTTTGCCGCACTAGGCTTTTTGAATCCAATCATTGCAGGAGGAGCGATGGCGTTTAGTTCCGTCAGTGTATTGTTGAACTCCCTGTGCTTAAATCGACACATGAAAAAGTAAGAGAAGGGATGGAGTAAAAATGAATGGGAACGATATGGAGAAAAAACATGAGCATAAAAAAGAAGTAGTAAACAAAGAAAGTACAGAATCTCATGAAAAACAGATGGAGATGAAACATGACCATAGTCAGATGGATCATTCCATGCACATGGGACATAACCATGGAGATATAGCAAACAGCAAACAAATGGACCATTCGATGCACATGGATCACGAACACGGCGGCATGGATCATTCCATGCACATGGGGAATTTCAAACAAAAATTTTGGCTATCGCTTATCCTAGCTATCCCAATCATTCTTTTTTCACCAATGATGGGAATGGAATTTCCATTTCAAGTAACGTTTCCTGGTTCTGATTGGCTCGTATTGATCTTAGCAACTATACTATTTATCTATGGCGGTCAGCCATTTTTAAGTGGAGCTAAGATGGAATTGAAACAAAAAAGTCCTGCTATGATGACACTGATCGCGATGGGGATTACAGTTGCATATATTTATAGTGTCTATTCGTTTATCGCAAATCTGCTCAATCCACATACACACGTCATGGATTTCTTCTGGGAATTGGCTACTTTGATCGTTATTATGCTACTAGGTCACTGGATTGAAATGAATGCTGTGTCGAATGCCAGCAATGCTTTACAAAAACTAGCAGAATTACTGCCAGAATCAGTGAAACGCTTGACGAAAGATGGAAAAGAAGAGACAGTTTCATTGAAAGAAGTAAACGAAGGTGATCGTTTGATCGTCCGGTCTGGTGATAAAATGCCAACAGATGGTGTAATCTTGAAAGGTGAAACAATTGTTGACGAATCAGCTGTGACTGGCGAATCAAGAGGAATCAAAAAACAAGCCAATGACAAAGTGATTGGCGGTTCTATCAATGGGGATGGAACGATCGAAATCGAAGTAACTGGAACTGGTGAAAATGGTTATCTAGCGAAGGTTATGGAAATGGTGCGAAAAGCACAAGGAGAAAAATCCAAGCTAGAGTCATTATCTGACAAAGTGGCAAAATGGCTGTTTTATGTCGCATTAATTGTGGGTATCCTGGCATTCATCGCCTGGTTGTTCTTGACAGATCTTCCTAATGCATTAGAACGTATGGTAACAGTCTTTATCATCGCCTGTCCTCATGCTCTAGGTTTAGCTATCCCATTAGTTGTTGCTCGTTCCACATCAATAGCAGCTAAAAACGGATTACTTTTGAAAAACCGCAATGCACTGGAGCAAGCCAATGATCTAGATGTGATCATGCTGGACAAAACAGGAACACTAACAGAAGGAAAATTTACTGTAACGGGTGTCGAAGTACTTGATGATGCGTTCAATAAAAATGAAATCCTTCAATATCTAGGAGCCTTGGAAGCGAATGCCAATCATCCATTGGCTGTTGGCATTATGAATTATTTGAAAGAACATGAAATCAAGCCTTATCAAGCTGAAAATCTAAAAAATCTTTCAGGAGTCGGGCTAGAGGCAACAGTCAAAAAACAACAAGTGAAAATAGTTAATGAAAAAGAAGTTGAGCGTCTCGGATTAAACGTAGAACAAGCATTATTGAAACCTTACCAAGAACAAGGAAATACCATCAGCTTCCTGATTTTAGAAAATCATCTAGCTGCAATCGTTGCTTTAGGTGACGTAGTAAAAACAGAAGCAAAAGAATTTATCCGAACATTGAAAGAAAGAAAAATCACTCCTGTCATGCTTACTGGTGACAATAAAAACGCTGCCCAAGCAGTAGCAGATTATTTAGGGATCGAAGAATATTATGGCGGTTTATTACCAGATGATAAAGAAGCTGTTGTCCAGAAATACCTTGACCAAGGGAAAAAAGTAATCATGGTGGGTGATGGGATCAATGATGCGCCAAGTTTAGCCCGTGCTTCAATCGGGATGGCAATCGGTGCAGGGACAGATATCGCAATCGATTCTGCGGATGTCGTATTGACAAACAGCGATCCAAAAGATATTTTGCATTTTCTTGATCTAGCCAAGCAAACGCGAAAGAAAATGATCCAGAACCTCTGGTGGGGGGCAGGTTACAATATTCTTGCAATTCCGCTAGCAGCCGGAATTCTTGCGCCAATTGGTATCATATTAAGTCCAGCAGTTGGTGCTGTCTTGATGTCGTTAAGTACGGTAGTTGTAGCTCTAAATGCTTTGACATTGAAAATCAGATAATAATGAAAAAAGGTTGTGACAAAAAACGTGTCACAACCTTTTTTTCGAGTAATCGATACTCAATCAGCTGGTTCTCGGCATTCCAGAAGTAGATTCTCCAGAAATTTTATCTTATTTTTTGAAGCGGCTCCCTTTTGTCAGAATTTTTTTGTATACCATTTTTCTTATTATATGCGTTATTTCTAAATAGGTTTTTTTATCGAATTTTACCGGATCTGCTTGTCGTCCATATATTTCTGCTTCATATTGAGTAGTTAATCGAATGAAACGCAGATCTAGCTTGAATTCTTGTTCTATTCGCAGGCTATATTCCTGCAAAGATTCTGCGGGTTTGCGCGGTACCAATGTTTCCAAAGGGTTAAGAAGTTTTTGATATGCAATCGTATTAGTAGAAGCAAAAAAATGAAGATAGATAAGATAACTTGTCCAGCGCAGAGATTTTCTGAATAACAATAGAAAGAACAACAAGACGGATAAACACACTCCAAGGCTGAATAAGACGATTTTATAAGCTGGTGTGAGTGTTGTTTCTTCTGATGGAATGACCTCAGATCTCTCACTGGAAATAGTTTCTGCCATATTTTCGCTTTCATTTGGTTGTTCGATAGCAGGCTGGACGGTTTCGGTTGTTTCAGCAACTGGTTGTGAACCCATTGGATTGGCAAATGAAGGGGTTGGTTCAAATGGAAGCCAGCCAAATCCAGGAAAGTATACCTCTGGCCAAGAATGAGCATGACTATTGAGAATGCTGTATTCCTCATTCCCTTGATTATCTGTGCCTGTTCTGAGCCCATTTGTAAAACCTTTTGTCCAGCGAGCTGGGATACCAAGTGTTCGAAGAAGGACGACCATAGAAGTTGAAAAGTTGTCACAATAGCCGACTTTTGAATCAAAGAGGAAATAATCCACATAATCGTGTTCTTTTGGAGTATGCCCGGTATCCGTTTTGGAATAGCGGAAATTTCCGCTTGTTTTTAAATACTGTTAGACAGCTTCGACTTTACGAATTAAAGTTGCTTCATTTTTGGTCAATTCGACCGCCAAGTCCTCAATACGTTTAGGCAAACTTTTTGGCAATTGAAGATTTGTCTGCTGATTTTCTAAATCATCAGCTTTTAACTGACTGCTTTTTAACAGAATTAGGCAGAAGTCGCCCATCCTCTATAGGTGGGTGATGAATGCCG
>OATD01000136.1_pt1 | contig 7565 bp, 10 predicted proteins | sample 1475881 | NCBI WGS metagenome assembly OATD01 (sample SAMEA2579941, study PRJEB22360) | human gut metagenome | biome: human gut; feature: human-associated habitat; material: faeces | place: Denmark | collected 2008/2010 | reverse complement strand
CATTGATTTACCGAGCTTTTGGACTTCTGCAACTATTTCTTTGTCTTCTTGCCAATTCTCAGAATGTGTCAGTTCAATGATTCGTTTCATTGCTGCTTTCTTATCCACGCTCATTCCTCCAATCTACGAATTTCCCTTCTTAAATTCTCAATGTGTAAATCGATTGCCTTTCTCGACGTTTCATTAACCATCACTGCCTTTGTTCGTTCCAGATCGTCAATTTCACGTTGAATGCTTCGAATTCGCATTTGAATCACTTCTTCTGTTGTCATGATGATTCCTCCACAATTTTCAATGCTTCTTCCACTGATCGTGCAACACCATATAGGACTGGTTGCTTTTGCAAAAAATCACCAAACTTCACTTGGTCTGGTCTCAACTTTCCTTTTTCGTTCTTCACTTCAATGGCGAAAAATTTTCCCTCTTTAGTCCATCCAAATAAATCTGGCCATCCTTTGGGCAATCCAGTATCGAACCATCTGCCATCAATCGTCTTCACTTTGCCCACATTGCCTCTATAAACAAAATGACCATATTTTGGTAATTCTCTTCGAATGGCATTTTGTATTTCAATTTCTGCTGTCATAAGCGCCTCCTGCTCGGGTAGATAGTATATATACATGGGTAGACAGTTTATAATCGCTCTATCCCTTGTGGCTCTAAGTATTAACCAGTTCGGGTAGACAGTAGACAGTTATTTCTAGGTTGCTTCTGTATTTTTATATATTTCCTTATTTTTATTATTTTATTTACTATATATATAAACTATCCCTACTATCTACCTAACAGTAATGAGCCTTACAGCCCCAAAGGTTTTATCGGGTAGACAGTTTGTAAAAAACTATCTACTTACTATCTACCCAACTGTCTACCTACACGCATTTGTGAAACTTTTTTGTTTCACAACCCAGGAACTAATACGTTAAATTCTCTAAACTCTTTTTTTAAATCAATTCCCCGATAAACAACTTTTCCTTTTGATTTTGATTTCTCAAACCTGTCCGCAGCTTTCTTACCAAACTGGGTCTGACTGAATGGATGTTCATTCATATCTCTTGCCCATTTATCGTATGCTTTAAATAGATCCGTTGCCCCGATTGAATAACCAGGTCCTGTTTCGCAACATTCATCTATAAAAGCACCTATAATATCCATTTCTTTTCGATATTCCATTGTAGCTTTCTGAATATCGGCCGGTGGATTCAACCCTTCTCTTTGCCACATCAAACATCCTTCTACTGCCCAATTGAATATTCCTGGCAATTCGCGCATCAATTTTTCTCTCAAATTCTTATCCACTTTATCTAACGGAATTTGTACAGTGAAAGGAATTAATGGTAATCTTCGCCAAATACCATCATCATTTCCTCTGATGATCGGCTTATGATTAGTTGCAAGCCAAATCTTATATTTAGGTTTATAGTCAAACATGTGGCCTCCTTTATAGGATGCTGACACTTTATCCCCACCAGTTAGTTGTTTGATTAAACCTTCATCCATTCTTACGCCTTCATTTGGCTCCGAGGACGTTACTAGACGTGCGCCATTTAATCGTGCAATATCTTCGTTATGACCGCTGCTACCACCTTGTTTAACCATCAAGCTTGATGCTTGCATTCCCATGGCATAACTTCCCATTATTTCAGAAACGATATCTAAGAAAACAGATTTACCATTTCTTCCATTACCGAAAAGGATGAACATGACTTGTTCTCTTATTGATGCACTCATAGAATACCCAACAGCTTTTTGAATATAGCGAATCAATTCAGTGTTATTGTCAAATATCTGTTCTAAAAACAGCTTCCAACGTGGACAATCACTTTTATCCGTATACTCAGCGTTAGAAATTCGAGTGAACATTTTAGAAATATCGTGTTCGTATAAAATGCCATTAGAAAGATCTAGATAACCGTTTTGAGCGTTGAACAGCATATCATCACTATTAAATTCATCAGGAAGTATCGCTACTTGGTGTTTCAACTCACGTGTCATGGCTTCTTTTCCAGCATTGTTTCTAGACCTTCTTAAATGTTTCTCTTTTGCTTCAATATAGGCTTTTTCTTCATCTTCAGTCGCATCTTTAGGTATCGAAACAGGTTCGTTTTTGAATATCTCGATAGTCTGATCTACCCATTTTCGAACGGCACCGATATTGTCTTGTTCCCAGTTTTTACCGTTATAAAAATACCAGCATTTATTTACGTAACTGTATTTTGTAAATGATCCAAACAAATCAAGATATCTTTCTGCATTTCCTGTATCATCATAACTATAAAACTTAGTCGGTTTAGTTTCGTCCACAGTGATACCTGGGATGGAAAGAAAATAATCATCAGCTGTTTTTTTGCCAGTATAATGATTGGTATTCTCAGATATGGCTTTATTTAAAAGCCCTATTCCATAGGTTGTCTTTCCGCGTTTCTGATCATATTTATCTCGAAACAACGAAGACATTCGGAATATTTCATCCATCTTTTGAAAATCTCCAGCAGTCCAAAAAGCTAAATCATTTGCAAATGCTAAATCTGCTTCAGATTGGCTATCATATATTTTTTCCCATCCTCCATCCATGAATAATCTAAAACGATTACCTGTGGAAGAATTCACCGCTGTTTGTATGATCTCGTTGACAGATAAGTCATTTCCGTCTGACCAATTACTTTTAGAAAAATCTTGTTTTATTACTGTTTCATTTTCTAAATATCGCTTGTATAAGAAATTCATTTGTATTTCAGGTATCTCATTAATTTCTTCATTATTACCAAAGAAGTTACCTGTAATAGCAAAGAACCTACCTTCGGTATACATTTCGACATTCCCTTTTCTACGTCTTTCTCCAGGGATTGCTGCTTTACCTATAATATGGATTCCCTTGCCACTCATTGATATTTCTGAATATGTTTTTGTAGAATTCATAAAAACGTAAACTAAGTTATTTTCTACATCGCCTTGAAGATACCTTTCTAAATCATCACCTATATCATCTAAATCAATACCTATATAAGGTGGTTTAAAATAAAAAGCTAGGCCATCTGCATTAAAAGTTGAAACAGCTGAGAGAGCGGTCTTGAAATCAGACCACTTGCTCTCATTTGTACTGCTGCCTAATTCTCCAGTAAATGGATCATAAGGTTTCTTACTCCATTTCCCTCGTTGTTCGTTCCATGAGCGTTTATAAATCCCCCACTGATTTAACTCACGCAACTCTAAGGGAATACGCTCGTAATTATTCATTAGAATGGAAGGTCATCATCTGAAATATCAAATGCTGGTGAGGAATTTACAGATTTTTCAGCGTTGCTTTTCTTCCATTGATGTTGGAGTTCTGGAAACTTAGTGGTTTCAAATTTTTTAATATTTGTATTGTCATACGTTTTCCCGTTGTACTCCGATTGTTCGTTCTTTACTTTTACTTTCGCTGGTCTCATAGCAAAATCTTCAAGAAAATTTTCGAATGATTGATATTCCTTTCCATCAGGAAGGCCAAATGATTTCGCTAGTGACATGATCATTCCACGATTATATTTGCCAGTTTCTTTACTTTTCCAAACTCTATGGAAAAGATGACTGTTTTGTCGTGGCTGTTTAATATCATTTCTGATGACCATATCAAAATTAATGAACTCTGTGCCGCCATTTGAGGCACCTTCCGTAACGTTGAAAATAACTACCTCATAATCTCCGTCTGGTACTGCTCCAAAATCTTGTGCTTCATTGTAATCTACTTTAAATGCTGTCATAATTAATTACCTCTTCCTTAATAAAATGTATTTTTTACCCATTCGGGTTCTTCTTGTTTTGAATTGAGTTTTTCCAAAGCCCATTTATAAGCTCTTAAAATTGATTCCATTGATACATCTTTGATCAACGATAATTCTTCTAATTGATCGATGGAGTAATGTTGTCCTTGATAAGCAGTGAGTGAGCCAAACATTTTAAAAAGCGGATTTCCTTTACCTTCAAAACTTACCTTTGCTTTTGCAATCGCATAATTTAATTCTAAAGATTGTTTTTTTGAAAATTTCTTTCTTGAAAGTCGCGCTAGCTTGGCATTTTCTGCATTCAATTCCACCATTTGAACCGCTTCATCAAAAGTAATGGAATTTTCTTTTTCTTTAATTACTATTTCTTGTAAGCAGAACGGGCAATGTGGTTTATTTTCTATCTTTAATAAGCTCTTCAGAAGAAACTGCTGTCCACATGTTGAGCAAGTCATTCTAGGCGCTTCGCTGCTACTTCCATTACTCTTCTTTTTCCTCGCGCTTAACGACCATTCAAATTCATCAGTAGGTAAACCTAAGTTAGCTCCGTTCCCAACATGATCTAACACAATCGAAGTCTTATTTTCTCGATATCTCATGCCTCGCATAGACTGTTGTAAATGTAAGACGATTGATTGCGTAGGCCTGCAAAGTATAATCACTCCAACATCTGGTACATTAAATCCTTCGCTGATTAAATCGACATTTGATAATATAGTGATTTTTTTCGATTTGAAATTTGCCATAATATCATCACGTTCTTTGGTAGGTGTTTTTCCATCTGCATGAACCGCATATATTCCATTGTCGTTAAACCATTTAACAATCATCTTGCTTACCTGAATCGTTGGAGCATAAACAATTGCTTGTTGACCATCCGCATATTTTTTATAATTTTCAACAATGTCGCCTTGAATTGTGGCATCTGACTCGAATAATCGCGCAGAGCTTTCAGCTTCACGTGACATATTTTTAAAATCTACTTTAGAACGATCAATCAAAGGAATAGAGTACCAACGATAAGGTGCTAGATTGTGCTGATCAATCAACCACTGTATGGATGGTCCTTCTACCATTTCTTCGTATATATCTGTAAATCCTTCTCCGCTGAGTCTGTATGGTGTAGCAGTAAAACCTAATCTAGGAATTTCTTTAAAATGGTTATAAATATCCATATAAGTTTTCGCTTTACCATGATGTCCTTCATCCGTAATTATCAGAGACAGCTTTGGCAATTTATTTAACCTGTTCTTAGCCATTACAGCTGACAATATTATGACTTTTGATAAATCTACATCATTTTGTTCAAGTGTTTCTCGAATGTTATCCAGTAACTCTCTCCTGTGGGCAAGAAATAGTACTATGCCGCCTTTTATTGTTGCTAATCGAACAATTTCTGCAATTACAACTGATTTGCCACTTCCTGGTGGCGATTGGATCAATACTCCCTTTTTCCCTTGAGATAGATGTTTTCTGGCTTCTTGAACTAGCTTAATCTGATACGGTCGGAGTTGATACATTCGGTTCACCGCCTATGAAGAACAATTCTTCTGCAGGTGTAGCTTTTCGTTCATCTAGTCTGTTCTTAGCATAAACAGCATCATTACCTTCTAAGATAATCCCTCGATTGCCAGTATCTGGATTGATAATCATTCGCCCAACGATATCAGTCAGACCCATAAGATTATCTCTGACACTATCTCTGATTTGTGGTGCATACTGATTAAATACTTGTCCGCGTTCAGTAGTTATTTCACGCTGATTTTCCCATGCAGTTACTAAAATATTGATGTCTTTTAATAGATAAATGGTAGTCATAATTCGAGCAAAATAGTTCGTCCATTGTGAGTAATCTTGAATTTCATTACTAATTCCATTTTTAGAAGATCTTCCACGTTCTACAAACCAGTCTTTTTCAAAACTTGAAATATTATCGATAACAAGATTGTCATAATTTTCAACTAGTTCAGGAACCTCTTTAATAAATTCAGTAATGAATTCATGTGGTTTAACACGATCAAACGAGATTACATCCACATTAGGCAAACCTGCTAATACTTTTGAAGAATCATCCATATCCAACACTAAAGTCTTTCCTTTTAAAAATTGAACAAGTGACGTCTTACCTGTACCTGGTTTTGCATAAATCATTATTCTCCAGTCTTTATCACGAAGAATATCTGTTGCGCTTTTAATTTCCACGAATATTGCCTCCTATCTTATCCTCAAACCTTTTGTTTGGACGAGTTCAGCACCAGGAATATCTCCGTGCTTCAGTTCCTCCTTCAATTGCTTTTTATCCAATTTGGGAGGCACAGGGGTAAAGAATCCTTTTGGAATTAAGTTCTCATTGATTACATTGACTGATACTGGATTATTTTGAATTCCAATGTTGAATAATTCACCTTTAATCTTCGTTTTACCAGTCTTTTCCATTTCCTCTTGTAAATAGTGTTTGATACTCTTAGCATTGTTCAAAAGCGATGTCTTACGTTCCTGTAGACGTTTAATTTCACTATCGATTAACTCAGCTTTCCCTTCTACTTCTTTAACTATTTTTGCTAAGTTTTCTGCCTTATACTCGATCGCTTCATTAATCGAATCGAGAGTATCGCGAAGAATTTCTTCATCCAATTGTTCTGCCAGTTCCAGGACTTTGATATATGACTCGCTGAGTTGGTAAAGAGTTGCCATTCTTTTGTGCCTCCTTTAATAATTTTGCAATTTGTTCAAAAGCTAGGATTGCCTCATCTAAATCCAATTCCACAGAATCATCAATTTGTTCGAAAGCAAGGTTTGTTTCTTCAATATCACTTGCTTGATAGATACCAATTTTTCCATTGTCATAAAGATCAAATACTAAAATTCCTGACGCATCTATATTGCGCAGTTTGTATTCGTCTTTTAAAAAGATGCGGTCTAGTGTATCCGTTGCAATTAGCATTTACGGTTCATTCCTTTCTGTGGTAAAATATAAAAAGATAGTTTATTTCCTTTGTAAAAGCATCAGGTTATGCAGTCCTGCCATATATTCAAAATGAAGATATAGAGGTTATGAAAATTTTCTTAAGCCGTTTTGGTTACGGCAACACTAATGCAGAACAAAAATCTCTTGAAACTTATTTGATTGACAAAGTATTACCTATTTTGAATAAATCATTAGAAAAATTGTAAGCATTAGACATACTAGAACCGCATAGGATGTATACCAGTATTCGCCGCGTTTTCTCATGTAGTTATTTACTAAAACGGCCACGAGATAAACACCTAATAAACAGAACCACACTTTAGTCAGCCTCCCTGGTTGGCTTTTTTGTTTTGTACTCAGCTTCATCAAGCCCCATAAAAATCCAAACCATGTAAACGATCGTGCCGATTAATGCTTGCCTGCTTCCCCAAAGTCCTAAAGCGTAGATGATTAGCGGTGCGCTGAATACTAATGTTCGATTAAACTTTCCCATGTTGACCTCCTTTTAAATACTGATACAAAGCGATACTACTAAATCTCCATTCTCTGCCAACTTTCGCCGCTGGAATTTTTCCGGACTCGGCATCTTTAGTTAGCGTGCGTGTTGTGGTTTTCAAATATTCCGCAGCTTGCTTTGTATCCCACACTTCATTTGCAATCTCAGATTCTGCCAAAGAAGCTTTGAGAGCCGAGAGGTTAACTAAAGCTAGTTGTTCCATTGGTTGTTTCCTCCTGTATTTATAATTCGTACATAGTAATAATCGAATCTATGATTCTATTTGCTTCTGCAGAAGTCTTTTTACCGTTTAAAATTAAAGATAAGTAGCTTTTGC
>OATD01000104.1_pt1 | contig 14173 bp, 9 predicted proteins | sample 1475881 | NCBI WGS metagenome assembly OATD01 (sample SAMEA2579941, study PRJEB22360) | human gut metagenome | biome: human gut; feature: human-associated habitat; material: faeces | place: Denmark | collected 2008/2010 | reverse complement strand
TGACAAGATGCGGGTACGCATCAACAGGCATTATCAGGAAATCATGGAGCGTGACAACTTCGTCACGGCGGAGAAGGTGAAGAACGCCTTTCTCGGACTGGAACACCGCTACCACACGCTGATGCAGGTGTTCCGCCAGCACAACGAGGACTACGAGAAGCAGGTGGAGGCAGGCATGAAAGCCAAAGGCACGCTGCTGAAGTACCGCACCGTTTACAAGCACATGCAAGAGTTCCTCGACATCCGCTACCATGTGAAGGACATCGCCCTAAAAGAGCTTACCCCGGCTTTCATCTCCGACTTCGAGATGTTCCTGCGCACGGACAAGCACTGCTGCACCAATACCGTGTGGCTGTACGTCTGCCCGTTACGGACGATGGTATTCATCGCCATCAACAACGAGTGGCTGACGCGCGACCCGTTCCGCGAGTATGAAATCAAGAAGGAGGAAACAACACGCAGTTTCCTGACCAAAGATGAGATCCGCCTGCTGATGGAGGGGAAACTGAAAAACGCCAAACAGGAATTGTACCGCGACCTCTACCTGTTCTGCGCCTTCACGGGGCTGTCGTTCGCGGATATGCGCAACCTTACGGAAGAGAATATCCGCACCTACTTCGACGAACACGAGTGGATAAACATCAACCGCCAGAAAACGGGCGTGGTGTCCAACATCCGCCTGCTCGACATCGCCAACCGCATAATCGGCAAATACCGGGGACTGTGCGGGGACGGCAGGATATTTCCCGTTCCGCATTATAACACGTGCCTTGCCGGTATCCGTGCCGTCGCCAAGCGTTGCGGCATCACCAAGCATATCACGTGGCATCAGAGCCGCCACACGGCAGCCACGACGATATTCCTCTCCAACGGTGTTCCCATCGAAACGGTCAGCTCCATGCTCGGACACAAGAGCATAAAGACGACGCAGATTTACGCAAAGATAACCAAAGAGAAGCTCAATCAGGACATGGAGAACCTTGCCGCAAGATTGAACGGCGTCGAGGAATTTGCAGGTTGCACCATCTAAAAAGAAAAGCCATGAAACGTGACACAATCATCATCGAGGACAAGGCAGTCAGCGTAACCGGTAACGACGTGTGGATGACCGCCACCGAAATAGCCGGATTGTTCCATACGACCGTCCCGGCAGTGAACGCCGCCATCAGAGCCGTCCGCAAGTCGGACGTGCTGAACGACTACGAGGTGTGCCGCTACATGCAGCTTGAAAACGGGCTGCACGCGGACGTGTACGCCCTTGAAATCATCATCCCGGTCGCTTTCAGGGTGAATACCTACAACACCCACCTGTTCCGCACATGGCTGGTGGGAAAGGCACTCTCACAAGAGAAACGGCAGACATACGTGATGTTCATACAGAACGGAAAAGCCGGGTATTGCTGATTGCACATACCCCATAAGACAAGTAAACGGGTAGCACCACAAAAGGTGTCACCCGTTTACTTTTTCATGAAACCGCCTCACTCCAGCGGCTTGCGGTAGTTCGCTTCCAGTACCCCGCGCAGCCCCGTTTCCGGGTAAAGCACCTTCCCTCCCAAAAGTATGAAGGGCAACACGCGGTTGTTGCGGTATTCCTGCAAGGTGCGCCGGCTCACACGGAGCAGTTCCGACACCTCGCCGTCCGTCAGGTAACGTTCCCCGTCCAGCGGAGGACGGTAGCTTTCCAGAAATGCGGACAGCCATTTCGAGCCTTTGCGCATATCCTGCACCACAGAGGCTATCGGCTCGTCTTCCATCGTAAAAACATCGTTGTTCTCGTTCATCATAACTTCGGATTCAGTGGGTGAATAAATCAAATCATCTGCCGTGCGGATAGAGCGTGCCGACAAGCGGTATCAGCCGCTTCACCTCCTCTGGCTTGTAATAGAACCTGCGGTTTATCTGCGAGTAGCCGATAAGCCGCCTGTCACGCAGCGTCTGCAACGTGCGCGGGCTTATTCTCAACTGCCCGCAGACCTCCTCGCCCGTGAGCCATCTTTCCATGCGCCCCGTGTCGCTTTTGCGCCTCAGGGCGGCGACCTTCTCCGAGAGTGCGCCGAATGCCGCCACCATCATCTCGAAAGTCTTTTTCTCGATAGATACTATTTCCATATTCATGTCATTTAGAGTTTGCCGCAAAGGTAACGAAACGGCATACAAGACGTATCGTTTTCCGCTGAAAGGCTGCCTGTTGCGCCGTTTGACCGGGTTACGGAGCCATCTTCCGCAAAAATCTTACGTGAGTCACGTAGTGAGTTGTTAAAGCCCCTTTTGTTTATTGCCGAATTTTGTCGCAGAAACAAAAAGAAAGGACTGAACATGAAAGTGATAACAATGGAAAGTTCCGCCTACAAGGAGATGATGGCGCAGATTGCGAACATCGCAGGGTACATCCGCGAGGCAAGGGACGAGAAGAAACGGAAGCGGGAAACCGAAGACAAGCTGCTTGACACGGCACAGGCGGCGAAGATGCTCAACGTGAGCAAGCGCACCATGCAGCGTATGCGCACCGACCACCGTATCGAGTATGTGGTGGTACGCGGAAGCTGCCGCTACCGCCTTTCCGAGATACTGCGGCTATTGGAGGACAACACAGTAAGGAACGAGGAAGGGACAATAGACACCCTGTTCCACAACCACACGCTGCGCACGGGCGGCAAACCAAAAGGAAGGAGGACATAGGTCATGGAACTGCTCACACGAAACAACTTCGAGGGCTGGATGCAGAAGCTGATGGAACGGCTCGACCGTCAGGACGAACTGCTGCTGGCGATGAAGGCTGAGGGGAAACAGCCCACTATCACGGAAAGCATCCGCCTTTTCGACAATCAGGATTTGTGCATGTTGCTCCAGATAAGCAAACGCACCCTCCAACGCTACCGCAGCGTAGGCGCATTGCCCTACAAGACGCTGGGCAAGAAGACCTATTACAGCGAGGAGGACGTGCTGACATTCCTTTCCAACCATATCAAGGACTTCAAAAAGGAAGATATAGCCTTCTACAAGGCTCGTATCCATAATTTCTTTCATAAATAACCCATTAAAACATTTTTCAGATGGCAAAGAAAAAAGACGAAAAGGACGTGCTGGTAGTCCGTGACGAGAAGACAGGCGAGATCAGCGTGGTAGCCGGGCTGAACGCGGACGGCACACCCAAGCGCACCCCCGCAAAAGCGGAGAACGCGCAGAGTTTCCTGCAATTCGACCGACATGGCGACGTGCTGGACAACTTCTTCAAGAACTTCTTCCGGCAGTGCAAGGAACCCAGCCGCTTCGGTTTCTACCGCATTGCGGCAGACCAAGCTGAAAATCTCTTAGAGGTGATGAAGCAACTGCTGAAAGACCCCGAAGCGAACAAGGAGCTGCTCGCCCCTCACAAGGTGGACACCTCCGACTATGAGAAGAAGGTGCAGGAAGAGATGGCAGCACAACAGACAGAGAAACAAGAACCTCAAAAACAGGAGAACATGGAACAACGGAAAGAACAGCAACAGGACAAATCCGAACAGATGCAGGGCAAACGTGGCTACCAGCCCATCGACGAGAGTAAAATCAACTGGCAGGAGCTGGAGGACAGATGGGGCGTAAAGCGGGACAACCTTGAAAAGTCCGGCGACCTTACGAAGATGCTCAACTATGGCAAGTCCGACTTGGTAAAGGTCAAACCGACCTTCGGCGGCGAATCATTCGAGCTGGACGCCCGCCTCTCCTTCAAGAAGGACGGTGAGGGAAACATCAGCCTCGTGCCGCACTTCATCCGCAAGGAGCAGAAGCTGGATGAGTACAAGGAACACAAATTCTCCGACAATGACCGGAAGAACCTCCGCGAAACGGGCAATCTCGGTAGGGTCGTGGACATTGTGGACAGGGAAACGGGCGAGATCATCCCCTCCTACATCAGCATCGACCGCAAGACGAATGAAATCACGGACATTCCGGCAAGCAGGGTGCGCATCCCGGAGCGCATCGGCAAGACGGAAATCACCACGCAGGAGCGGGACATGCTCCGCGCCGGACTGCCCGTACGCGACAAGCTCATCGAGCGCAACGACGGCAGAAAGTTCGTCACCACCCTGCAAGTGAACGTGGAGCAGCGCGGCGTGGAGTTCGTGCCGGGAACCGGCAAGTCGCCCCGTACCGCACAGACACAGGAAACCAAAGGCGACACATCGAAAAGTCAGGCGCAGGGCGGGGAAAATGCCGCACAGACCAAGAAGGAGCAACGCCGCAACACGTGGACGAACGAGGACGGCAGCATCCGCCCCATCAGCAAATGGAGCGGCGTGAGCTTCACCGACCAGCAGAAAGCCGACTATGTGGCGGGTAAAGCCGTGAAGCTGGAGAACGTGACCGACAAGCAGGGCTTCCATGCCACGATGTATATCAAGTTCAACCCGGAGAAGGGACGCCCGTACCGCTACGACACGAACCCTGACAATGCACAGCAGGTTGCTCCGTCCAACGAGAGCCGCACGCAGGTGGCGGTGAACAACGATGGCAAGACCAACGAGGCTACAAAGAATCTGAGAGAGCCGTTGCAGAAAGGTCAGACCAACCCGAAGGACGCCCGCCAGCAACAGCAGCAGGAGAAGCCGCAGAAGAAAACGGGCAAGGGCATGAAAATGTAATCCCGTGTCCGCCACTGAATCCAAAATAAAATCCAAAGTATCAACAAAAAAGAAGAAGACATGAAGACAATCATTGCAGAAAAGCCCTCCGTGGCACGTGAAATCGCCCGCATCGTGGGCGCGACAAAGAGAGAGGAAGGATATTTCGAGGGAGGCGGTTATGCCGTGACATGGGCATTCGGACACCTCGTTCAGCTTGCCATGCCCGACGGCTACGGCGTGCGCGGATTTGTCCGTGACAACCTCCCGATTATTCCCGACACATTCACGCTCGTCCCCCGTCAGGTCAGGACGGAGAAAGGTTACAAGCCCGACAGCGGCGTGGTGTCGCAGATAAAAGTCATCAAAAGACTGTTCGACACAAGCGAACATATCATCGTGGCGACCGATGCCGGACGCGAGGGAGAGCTTATCTTCCGCTACCTCTACCACTATACGGGTTGCACCACTCCTTTCGTGCGCCTGTGGATCAGCTCTCTCACCGACAAAGCTATCCGCGAGGGACTGCGGAAACTCGAAGACGGCAGCAAATACGACAACCTCTACCTCGCCGCCAAAGCGCGGAGCGAATCCGACTGGCTCGTGGGCATCAACGGCACACAGGCGTTATCCATCGCCGCCGGACACGGCACGTATTCCGTGGGGCGGGTGCAGACACCAACGTTGGCTATGGTATGTGAACGCTACTGGGAGAACCGCCGCTTTACGTCCGAAGCATTCTGGCAGCTCCATATCGCAACGGACGGTTGCGACGGCGAAGTCGTGAAATTCTCATCCTCCGAGAAATGGAAAGAGAAAGAACCGGCGATGGAACTATATAATAAGGTAAAGGCGGCAGGTTGCGCCACTGTCACGAAAGCCGAGCGCAAGGAGAAGACGGAGGAAACTCCCTTGCTCTACGACCTGACCACGCTCCAGAAAGAAGCCAACGCCAAGCACGGCTTCACGGCGGAACAGACGCTTGAAATCGCGCAGAAACTCTACGAAAAGAAGTTGATAACCTATCCGAGAACGGGAAGCCGCTACATCCCCGAAGACGTGTTTGCCGAAATTCCCAAACTGCTCGCTTTCATCGGCACACAGCCCGAATGGAAAGACAAGGTGCGGGCAAAAGCCGCCCCGACACGCCGCAGCGTGGACGACGGCAAGGTGACAGACCACCATGCCCTGCTCGTCACGGGTGAGAAACCGCTCTTCCTCTCCAAAGAGGACAATACCATCTATCAGATGATTGCCGGGCGCATGGTCGAGGCATTCTCTGAGAAATGCGTCAAGGATGTGACCACTGTCACGGCGGAATGTGCCGGAGTGGAGTTTACCGTAAAAGGCAGCGTCGTGAAGCAAACCGGATGGCGTGCCGTCTATGGCGAGGAAAAAGAGGAAATTACCATCCCCGGCTGGCAGGAAGGCGACACGCTGACACCGAAAGGCTCGTCCATTACCGAAGGAAAGACCAAACCCAAGCCGCTGCATACCGAAGCCACCCTGCTCTCGGCAATGGAAACGGCGGGCAAGGAAATTGAGGACGACGCACTGCGGCAGGCGATGAAGGACTGTGGCATCGGTACTCCCGCCACACGCGCCTCCATCATCGAAACGCTTTTCAAGCGCGGTTACATGGAACGCTGCAAGAAGTCGCTTGTTCCCACCGAAAAAGGACTTGCCCTCAATTCCGTCGTCAAGACGATGCGCATCGCCGATGTTGCCATGACGGGCGAATGGGAAAAGGAGCTGGCGCGTATCGAGCGCGGGGAACTGTCCGACGACACCTTCCGCAAGGAGATAGAGGCGTACACACGTGAGATAACCTCCGAACTGATCTCGTGCGACAAGCTCTTCGGCAGCCGTGACTCCGGCTGCGCGTGTCCCAAGTGTGGCACGGGCAGGATGCGGTTCTACGGCAAGGTGGTACGCTGCGACAACACGGAGTGCGGACTGCCCGTGTTCCGGCTGAAAGCGGGACGCACCCTGTCCGACGATGAAATCAAAGACCTGCTCACCGAAGGGCATACCAAGCTGCTCAAAGGGTTCAAGAGCAAACAGGGCAAGAGTTTCGATGCTGTTGTCGCCTTTGACGGGGAATATAACACGACTTTTGTGTTCCCGGAGGCTAAAAAGGACAAGAAATTTTCAGGACGGAAGAAATAGTATTAACTTTGCCACTTGTTCAGAGTAATGAATTGTTCTTCGATACCGGATTACACTCATACTTTGGATTTAGTGGTGGCACTCGGAGGGATACCGAGTGCCTTTTTCTTCCTTTTTCCAACCGATTATCCCGTTAATTATCAATCCGCTAAATCCAAAGTAATGAACAACAAGAAGAAAAACGAGGGTCAGACCGACTTTTCCTATTACGGTCTGTACCTGCTGGACTATCTCCGCACGAACAAGTTTGAACAGGCTGACGACACCGCTTTCATACGGGAACGGGCCGACCGTGCCGCCGAAACGTATGAGAGGGCACGGCTTGAAGGCTATCCCGCCGATGGTGCGCAGGAACTGGCGATGGACACGCTGCTGCGCGGGCTGCATTATTCCCGTTACGCCATCCTCCGCGAAGTCGTGGAAAACGAGTTTGCCGATGAAGTGCCGGAAGAGAAGCGTGAAGCCTTTGTCCTGAAACTGCTGCCGCTTGTCGGCAACGTGTTCTCCGTCTATGACCTCTCGGATGACAATTTCGCCCTGTCTTCCGATTACGACCTGCTCTACACGGAGCTGACGGGAGCAACCGTCCTTTACTTAGACGAATATGGCGTTTAACCGCAAACAGAAACTGCGGGACAACATCGAGGCGATACGGACGGCATTCATCCTTGACAGGGAAAATAGGACAGCGACAACCGAAGAGCGTGCCATACTTCAAAGGTACTGCGGTTTCGGCGGTCTGAAATGTATCCTCAACCCTGCAAAGGAACTGACGGATGCCGTCCGGTGGGCGAAATCCGACCTCGAACTGTTCGCCCCGACGGTGGAGCTGCACAGGCTTATCCGTGAGAACAGCAAGGACGAAACAGAGTACAAGCGGTTTGTGGATTCGCTGAAAGCGTCCGTGCTGACCGCTTTCTACACCCCCAAAGAGATAACCGACACCATCGCGGACGTGCTGGCAGATTACAGCGTCCGCCCCGCCCGTATGCTCGAACCGTCGGCAGGTGTCGGCGTGTTCGTGGATTCCATGCTGCGGCACAGCCCCAATGCGGATGTGATGGCTTTCGAGAAGGATCTGCTCACGGGTACAATCTTGAGGCATCTCTATCCCGACCAGAAAATGCGCACCTGCGGTTTTGAGAAAATCGAAAGACCGTTCAACAATTATTTCGACTTGGCGGTGTCCAACATTCCGTTCGGTGACATTGCCGTGTTCGACGCGGAGTTTCAGCGGAGCGACTCTTTCGGCAGACGCTCCGCCCAGAAAACCATCCACAACTATTTCTTTCTCAAAGGACTGGATGCCGTGCGTGACGGCGGTATCGTGGCGTTCATCACCTCGCAAGGGGTATTGAATAGCACCAAGACCTCCGTGCGTAACGAGCTGTTCAGTCAGGCCAATCTGGTATCCGCGATACGCCTGCCCAACAACCTGTTCACGGACAACGCGGGCACGGAGGTGGGCAGTGACCTGATTGTCCTGCAAAAGAACCTCAGCAAGAAGGAAATGTCGCAGGACGAGCGGCTGATGACCGTGATACAGACGGACACGAAAACCGCCCTGACCGACAACGCCTATTTCATCCACCACCCGGAACGCATCGTGCATACGATGGCGAAACTTGACACAGACCCCTACGGGAAGCCCGCTATGGTTTATCTGCACGAGGGCAAGGCAGCAGGCATCGCCGGGGATTTGCGCCGTATGCTCGACGAGGATTTCCATTACAGGCTTGCCATGCGCTTGTATTCGGGTTCAATCCGGCAGGCAGGAACGGAAGAAAAAGTTGCCGTTCAAAATAAAGTAGAGCGTCCTGCCATAAAATTGGAAACAGTATCCTCGGCGCAGACGGTGGAAACTCCGACAGAAAAGCCGCAACCCGCAGATGAAAAGCCGGAGATAGAACCGCGCCCGCAATATTCCGCAGGCGTGCAGCTCACCCTGCTTGACCTCTGGGGGATGACGGAAGAGGTCAGCCAACCGAAAACCTCCAAAAAGAAAAAGACGGTGAAAAAGGCAGTTACGGCAAAGTCCACTCCGCCCAAACCGAAAGTCACGGTTACACCGACAGCTCCAACTGCAAAACCCGCAATGGAGAATAAGGAGGTGAAAGCGGAGAACACCGCCAAGCCTGCCGACCCGGACGACATCTATGCCACACTGGACTGGGATACCAATCCTCCCATCAACGGTTTCTATGAAATGATGATGGGTTTGACGCCGGAGCGTAGGAAAGAACTTCGGGAACTGGCAAGGCAGCATAACGAGAAACAAGTGGCGGAAAAGACGGAAGTGAAAGCCGTGCCGGAAACTTCCCGTGAGCAGCCACGACAGGAGGAAACACAGCCGGAGGCAGTCGCCGCACCTGCCGTTACAGATACCCCATCGGAAGCGGTGGGGACTTTCCTTTTCCCCGACATCGAAGCGGAAAAGCCGAAGGAGGAAGTCGTGGACCTTTCTCCGCGTGCCTACCACCGCACGCCGGAGATGCACCTGCGCGAAGGGTCGCTGGTGGCTGACCGGGGGCGTCATAACATCGGCTACCTGAAAGACATCACGCCATACGGGGCGACATTCCAGCCGCTCGACCTGAAAGGATACCAGAAGGAAAAGGCGTTGTTGTATGTGTCGCTGCGTGACGCCTACGAGCGTCTGTACCGTTATGAATCGCTCCGGCGCGAGGCAAATGTTCCGTGGCGAGAGCATCTGAATACCTGTTACGATGAGTTTGTCATGCGCTACGGCAACCTCAACGCCAAGCAGAACGTGAAGTTAGTGATGATGGATGCGGGCGGGCGCGACATCCTTTCGCTGGAACGGATGGAAAACGGAAAGTTCGTCAAGGCGGACATCTTCGAGCATCCTGTTTCCTTCGCGGTGGAGAGCCATGCCAACGTAGGCTCTCCCGAAGAAGCCCTGTCTGCGTCGCTCAACAAATATGGTACGGTCAATCTCGACTATATGCGGGAGATAACCGACAGCACGGCGGAGGATTTGCTCACTGCCCTGCAAGGGCGCATCTACTACAATCCGCTCGTGACCGGTTACGAAATCAAAGACCGTTTCATCGCCGGAAATGTCATAGAGAAAGCGGAACGCATAGAGGCATGGATGGGTGACAATCCCGAAAATGAGCGTATGCCGGAGGTGAAGCAGGCGTTGGAGGCTCTGAAAGATGCCGAGCCGCAGCGCATCGCCTTCGAGGATCTGGACTTCAATTTCGGGGAACGCTGGATTCCGACGGGTGTCTATGCCGCCTACATGAGCCGGCTGTTCGACACGGAGGTGAAAATCGCCTATTCCGCAAGCATGGACGAGTTTTCGGTGGTGTGCGGCTACCGCACCATGAAAATCACGGACGAGTTTCTGGTGAAGGGGTATTACCGGAACTATGACGGTATGCACCTCCTAAAACACGCCCTGCACAACACCTGCCCTGACATGATGAAGTCCATCGGCAAGGACGAGCATGGCAACGACATCAAGATGCGCGACAGCGAGGGAATACAACTCGCCAACGCCAAGATTGACGAGATACGAAACGGCTTCTCCGAATGGCTCGAAGAGCAGTCGCCGCAGTTCAAGGAGCGGCTTGTGACGATGTATAACCGCAAGTTCAACTGTTTCGTGCGCCCGCGCTACGACGGCTCCCATCAGACCTTTCCCGACCTCAACCTGAAAGGGCTGGCAAGCCGGGGTATCAAGAGCGTCTATCCCTCACAGATGGATTGCGTCTGGATGTTGAAACAGAACGGCGGCGGAATTTGCGACCACGAGGTGGGAACCGGTAAGACGCTGATAATGTGCATCGCCGCGCATGAGATGAAGCGTCTGAATTTGGCACACAAGCCGATGATTATCGGGCTGAAAGCCAACGTTGCGGAGATTGCAGCCACCTATCAGGCGGCATATCCCAACGCACGTATTCTGTACGCTTCGGAGAAGGACTTTTCGACCGCCAACCGTGTGCGCTTCTTCAATAATATAAAGAACAACGACTACGATTGCGTCATCATGTCGCACGACCAGTTCGGCAAGATACCGCAGTCGCCGGAATTGCAGCAGCGCATCCTGCAAGCAGAGCTTGACACGGTGGAGGAAAACCTCGAAGTGCTACGGCAGCAGGGAAAGAACGTGTCGCGGGCGATGCTGAAAGGATTGGAGAAGCGCAAGCACAACCTTGAAGCGAAGCTGGAGAAGGTGGAACACGCCATAAAGTCACGCACGGACGACGTGGTGGATTTCAAGCAGATGGGCATCGACCACATCTTCATAGATGAGAGCCACCAGTTCAAGAATCTGACTTTCAACACGCGCCACGACCGTGTGGCGGGATTGGGAAACAGCGAGGGAAGCCAGAAGGCACTTAACATGCTCTTTGCCATACGCACCATACAGGAGCGCACAGGAAAAGACTTGGGTGCGACCTTCCTCTCCGGCACGACTATCAGCAACTCACTGACTGAATTGTACCTGCTGTTCAAGTACCTGCGCCCGAAGGAGCTGGAACGGCAGGACATAAGGTGTTTCGACGCTTGGGCGGCGATATTTGCCAAGAAGACGACGGATTTTGAATTTAACGTGACGAACAATGTGGTCCAGAAGGAGCGTTTCCGCTACTTCATCAAAGTGCCGGAGCTTGCCGCCTTCTATAATGAAATCACGGACTACCGCACGGCGGAGGATGTGGGCGTTGACCGTCCTGCCAAGAACGAGATACTGCACCATATACCGCCCACGCCGGAACAGGAGGACTTCATACAGAAACTGATGCAGTTCGCCAAGACGGGCGATGCCACCTTGTTGGGCAGGCTGCCGCTTTCGGAAACGGAAGAAAAGGCGAAGATGCTCATCGCCACGGACTATGCCCGGAAAATGGCACTCGACATGCGCATGATAGACCCGAATTACGAAGATCATCCCGACAACAAAGCGAGTCACTGTGCCAAGATGATCGCGGAGTATTATCAAAAATACGACGCCCAGAAAGGCACGCAGTTCGTTTTCTCTGATTTGGGGACATACCAGCCGGGCGACGGGTGGAACGTCTATTCGGAAATCAAGCGCAAACTGACGGAGGACTACGGTATACCGCCAAGCGAGGTGCGCTTCATTCAGGAGTGCAAGACCGACAAGGCGCGGAAGGCGGTGATAGACGCCATGAACGCCGGGACGGTGCGTGTGCTGTTCGGCTCTACCTCTATGCTCGGAACGGGTGTGAACGCCCAGAAACGGTGTGTGGCTATCCATCATCTCGATACGCCGTGGCGACCGTCCGACTTGCAACAGCGTGACGGACGCGGAGGTAGGGCAGGTAATGAGATTGCCAAACATTTCGCCGGGAACAACGTGGATGTAATCATCTACGCGGTGGAGAAGTCACTGGACAGCTACAAGTTCAACCTCCTGCACTGCAAGCAGACTTTCATAAGCCAGCTCAAAAGCGGTGCGATGGGTGCGCGTACCATCGACGAGGGGGCAATGGACGAAAAATCGGGCATGAATTTCTCGGAATACATGGCGTTGCTCTCCGGCAATACCGACCTGTTGGACAAGGCGAAACTGGAAAAGCGGATCGCATCGCTCGAAGGGGAACGCAAGTCGTTCAACAAGGGCAAGCGTGATTCGGAGTTCAAGCTGGAGTCAAAGACCGGCGAGTTGCGCAACAACACGGCTTTCATAGATGCCATGACGGAGGACTGGAACCGCTTCCTGTCGGTGGTGCAGACCGACAAGGAGGGCAACCGCCTTAATATAATAAAGGTGGACGGAGTGGATTCCGCCGATGAGAAGGTCATCGGAAAGCGTTTGCAGGAGATAGCCAAGAATGCCACGACCGGAGGGTTGTACACGCAGGTCGGTGAACTTTACGGTTTTCCGATAAAGGTGGTGAGCGAAAGGATACTCAAAGAGGGATTGGAGTTCACCGACAACCGCTTCGTGGTCGAGGGGAACTACAAGTACACCTACAACAACGGGCATCTGGCGATGGCTGACCCGTTGGCCGCCGCCCGCAACTTCCTCAACGCGATGGAGAGGATACCCTCCATCATCGACCAGTACAAGGCGAAGAACGAGGTGCTGGAGATGGAGATACCGCAGTTACAGGAGATAGCGGGTAAGGTGTGGAAGAAGGAGGACGAGCTGAAGCAGTTGAAGTCCGAACTTGCCGCCCTTGACCGAAAAATTCAGCTGGAGCTTGCGCCACCCACGCCCGAAGTCGCAGAAAAGGAGAATGAAGGGCAACAGCTCAAGCCGGAAGCGGAAGATGTGAGGAACAGGCAGGCGCAATATCCCGAAAATGCACCGCCGCAGATACGCAGTCCGGCGGATAGTATCGTTGCCAACCATGTCATAATCGGGCGTCCGGGACTGTATGCCAAGGAGGAAACCCGGTCCAAAGGATTGAAAATATAACCTAAGGAATTTTATCTGAAGTATTAATAAGGGCTATCCCAAAAGGTCTAAAAGTAAATTTTATCCTTTCTGCAAGTATCTATAGGATGGCAACTGCATTTTTTTCTTTTTGGGCAGCCCTTATTAAAATTTATTCTTATTTTAGGTTATATACATTCATGTCCATTTATGTAAAAAATTCCTGCTGACCTTGTTTATGTCTTGTCAGTCACCATTTGCAAAACCATATTTGACCCTCAAAGAGGCTGAATTTGATAAGTAACTTGCTACATACTCATAATAAGGAGCTAAATAGAACACGAATGGGAAATACACAAATGCTAAACTAAAGAAGATATTGGCCAAAATAAACGCTATACCGAGAGAGAAACTTGATTTTTCAACTTCCTAAAACGGTGTTGTTCAAACATTTCTACTTATTTGTACTTGCCAGTTGAACCTACGCTTCCCTAATAAAATGTCTATGGTAAAAAGTTAAAAAATCCTCCCACTTTTGTTAGATATATTTTTTTGTGTAATTTTGTAATCGTTATGCGGCAGTAATAATATACATATTAATACGAGTTAGTAATCCTGTAGTTCTCATATGCTACGAGGAGGTATTAAAAGGTGCGTTTCGACAATGCATCTACTGTAGTATATTATTGCTTAATCCAAATGAATATTATAAATTTAGGAATTCTTGCTCACATTGATGCAGGAAAAACTTCCGTAACCGAGAATCTGCTGTTTGCCAGTGGAGCAACGGAAAAGTGCGGCCGTGTGGATAATGGTGACACCATAACGGACTCTATGGATATAGAGAAACGTAGAGGAATTACTGTCCGGGCTTCTACGACATCTATTATCTGGAATGGAGTGAAATGCAATATCATTGACACTCCGGGACACATGGATTTTATTGCGGAAGTGGAGCGGACATTCAAAATGCTTGATGGAGCAGTCCTCATCTTATCCGCAAAGGAAGGCATACAAG
>OATD01000103.1_pt1 | contig 14542 bp, 15 predicted proteins | sample 1475881 | NCBI WGS metagenome assembly OATD01 (sample SAMEA2579941, study PRJEB22360) | human gut metagenome | biome: human gut; feature: human-associated habitat; material: faeces | place: Denmark | collected 2008/2010 | reverse complement strand
AATCATAGATACCGTAAGGGATTTTATTCTTTATTTAAAACTTTGCAACAGAACCACGGGAGCAATTGCTCTATTCCAAGTGCCGTGGACAGCGCCTCCTGTTATTTCTCAACTGATCGCAACGAATTTCAATCCATGGTCTGTTGTCATAGCGCTTGTGACTTTCTTTGTAGGATTTGTTCTATGGGCACCTTTTATAAAGATTTTAGACAATCAATATTTAAGAGAAGAACGTGCAAATACTAAGAACTAAATGCAAAGAAAGATTTTATGAATGGATTTTGCTATCCTTCGCATAGAGAGAGGGATAGGGATTATGACGTAAGTAACAACAAATCAAAAATATCCGAACAAGTAGAATGGATAATACCCAATCTTCTATTGTTCGGGTATTTTACTGTAAAGCGGCTTGCGCCACTGGCCCTTTTTCCGAGTAATCAGAACAAGAAGTAGATTCAACGAAAAAATGAATAAAGAGTGAACCAACGATTTTATAATGACAGGTATTTTTGGAACTTTATAACAAATAATGGCGAAACTGCAAGTGTATAACCACGGCACTATATAAATGGTTAAAATATATTTAATAAAACGGAAACGTTTCAAATTTAGGTTTTTATGGTATACTAATTTGAAGAAAAGGAGGTATAATATGAAGGCAACAATTAAAGATGTAGCGAAACATGCTGGTGTCGGCGTTGGAACTGTCTCTCGCGTGATTAACGGTGTGCGTGTGAAAGAAAGCACATTAAGTAAAGTGACTCAGTCTATTCAAGCGTTAGGCTATGAGCCTGATATTTATGCAAGAGGGATGAAAACCAATCGATCTAATACGATTGCACTGATTGTGCCAACGATTTGGCATCCATTCTTTTCTGAATTTGGGTTTCATATCGAAAAAGAGTTAAAATATTTAGGCTATAAAATTTTTCTCTGCAATTCAACTGGAGATCCGGTAGTCGAGGATGAATATATTCAAATGATCAAACAGAATAAAGTTGACGGTATCATTGGAATCACCTATACGGACATCGATAAGAGTGTTTCTTCTGATATTCCATTTGTCAGTATTGATCGGCATTTCACGAGCAAAGTAGCGATTGTAGCAGCAGACAGTAAACAAGGCGGAGAGATGGCTTTTACTGAACTGAATCGGCGTGGTTGCCACCATGTAGCATTTATCGGAACACACCAGGATAAAGAAAGTGAGACAAAAAATCGTCGGATTTATTTTGAGAAAAGTGCCCGTGCAGCTGGAAAAAAAATCTCGATTCTCGATTTTGAAGAACCACTTGTTGATTTTGAAAAACAAGTCCAAATTTTCTTTAGAGACAACCCAACAATTGATGGCTTGTTTGCAATCAATGATTTTTTAGCAATCGATGTGATGAAGGAACTAGCGAAAATGGGAAAAAAAATTCCTGAAGATATTCAAATCATTGGATTTGATGGTGTGAAACTTTCGGAGGAAAGAGAGTATCTTCTGACAACGATTCGTCAACCACTTGATGAGATGGCTAAAGCGGCGGTCAAGCAGGTGATGAGTGCAATTAATGGTGATAGAGTAGAATATAAAACGATTCTACCAGTCACATTTATTGAAGGATCGACAACAAAAAACACGTATGGAATAAATGAGGAGTGATAAGTGATGAAATTATACGGCAGTATCGAAGGTGGGGGCACAAAATTTGTTTGTGCGATTGGAAATGAACAATTGGAGATAATAGAGAAAGTAGTATTCAAAACAACCTCGCCAGAAGAAACGTTAGATAAGGTAATTCGATTTTTTGAAAATAAACCCGTGGAAGCAATTAGCATGGGGATGTTCGGTCCATTGGAAAATCGTCAAGGGCACGCTAAATATGGCTATATTACGAATACGCCTAAGCAAGGATGGCAAAATGTCGATGTTGTGCGCATCGTTACAAAGAAGCTAAAACAACCATTCTATTTTACAACAGATGTGAATGCCTCAGCTTACGGTGAATTTATAATCAGGAATACTGAAGCTGGTTTGATCTATTATACGATTGGCACAGGGATTGGGGCCGGAATTGTCTTGAATGGTGAATTGATTGGCGTAACTGGTCATCCAGAAATGGGGCATGTTTCGATCAAACGTATGCCTGAGGATGCAGATTTCGCCGGAATTTGTCCGTATCATCAAGATTGTTTGGAAGGACTGGCAAGTGGTCCTACATTGGAAGCAAGGCTTGGGGTACGAGGAGAAGACATACCTAAAGACCATCCAGTTTATGCACAAATAAGCAATTATATTGCGCAAGCATGTGTTCAATCTACACTGACTTTTCGCCCCAACCAGATTGTATTAGGTGGTGGTGTGATGGATCCGCATTTATTAGCATGTATAAAAAAAGAGTTTCAAAGGATTTTGAACAATTATATTGAAATAGATGATATCGATCACTATTTGAGCTTACCATGTGCTGCTGAAAATGGATCGGCTACGGTTGGAAACTTTGCTTTAGCAAAAAAAATGTTAGAAAAGTAGTTGAAAATTTTTTTAATATAAGTTATTATAGTCCGTATCGGAAACGATTCCAAAAAAACGCTTTATTTTTTTAAACAAAACTGGAAACGTTTCAAAAAACAGGAGGGGAATATGAATACTAAAGTGAAAAAAAATCTGCTTTATATGCGGAAGAATTATCTGTTGTATTTGTTGGTGTTACCGGCACTTGTATTGACGTTTGTATTTAAATACATCCCAATTTATGGTTTACTCATTGCCTTCAAAAATTATAATCCTTTGCAAGGGATTATTGGCAGTCCTTGGGTGGGGTTCGAGCATTTTACTCGATTTTTATCCTCGCCGAACTTTATGGTGTTGTTAGGCAATACGTTGAAATTAAGTGTATATGGCTTGTTACTCGGTTTTTTGCCGCCAATTATTTTAGCACTGTCTTTTAATTTGTTAGCTAGTGACAAATTAAAGAAACGCTTGCAACTCATTCTATATGCGCCCAATTTTATTTCCGTAGTGATTATTGTGGGAATGATTTTCTTATTCTTTTCAAATCAAGGACCGATTAATCATATGTATGAGTTTTTGACAGGGAAAACACTCCCATTTTTGACATCTCCTGACTATTTCCGCCCGTTATACATTCTATCAGGTATCTGGCAAGGAATTGGTTGGTCATCGATTTTGTATACAGCAACATTATCCAATGTATCACCGGAACTGATTGATGCTGCCAAAATTGATGGCGCTAACATTTTACAAAGAATTTGGCATGTTGACTTACCAGCAATCAAACCTGTTATGGTTATTAGTTTTATTCTGGCGGCAGGCGGGATAATGAGTGTTGGCTATGAGAAAGCCTATTTGATGCAAACAACGATGAATTTACCGAGCTCGGAAATTATCGCCACCTATGTCTACAAAGTAGGGCTACAATCTGGAGATTATAGTTATTCAACAGCAGTCGGATTGTTTAACTCAGTGATTAACTTGGTCCTTATCATTGTAGTCAATCAAACAGTCAAAAAATTAAATGATGGAGAGGGCCTATAATGCTAAATAAACAGACAAGATTTGATCGAAATGTGTTAATCATCAACCGTGTATTACTTGGTTTGCTTGTGGTGATTACAGTAGTCCCTCTGGCATATGTATTAGCCGCTTCATTTCAAGACCCAGATACATTGATGAGTCAGGGAATCAGTTTTAATTTGAAAAACTGGACGTTTGCCGGGTATCAAAAGGTTCTATCAAATGGATCGATTTTGCGTGGTTTTGTCAACTCAATGTTTTATTCTTTTGCATATGCTGCTTTTTCAACATTAGTGACAATGCTTTGTGCTTATCCACTTTCCAAAAGAGAATTTGTCGGTAGAAAAGTAATTATGGCCTTCTTCATGTTAACAATGTTTTTTGGAGGAGGATTGGTTCCTACTTATATGGTGGTGCGAGACTTAGGCTTGTTGGATACGCCATGGGCCATTATTTTACCTGGAGCAATCAATATTTGGAACATCATATTGGCGCGAACCTATTTCCAAAGTCTACCTGATGAGTTAGAGGAAGCTGCCAAAATTGACGGAGCAAACAATATACAAGTGTTCTTTAAAATTTTGTTGCCCTTAGCGAAACCAATCATGTTTGTTTTATTCCTTTATGCGTTTGTGGGTCAATGGAATAGTTATTTTGATGCAATGATTTATATTAAAGATCCTGATTTACAACCATTACAATTGATTTTGCGGAATATTTTGATTCAAAATCAAATTGATACGAATATGGTGGGCTCGCAAGCCGCAATGGCAGAGATGGAAAAAGTAGCGCAGCTAATCAAGTATGCGACGATTATTATATCAAGTCTGCCACTCATTATTATGTATCCGTTCTTCCAAAAGTATTTTGACAAAGGTGTATTAGTAGGTTCGATGAAAGGATAGTTTGGTCAATTCAATTTTTATGAATAGGAGAGAATCGAGAATGATAAAAAAAATGTTGAGAATTGGTTTTTCGGTGACTGCGATAGTCGCATTCAGCGCATGTGGAAAAAAAGAAAGTGATAGTCAAGCAGCAAGCCAAGATTATGAGTTAACAAATGTGGCATTTCCATTGAAAGAAAAAGTTGAGTTGAATATGTTGGTCTCTGAAAGTCCAACAGCGCCTAAAGATCCCAATGATATGCTGATATTCAAACGGTTAGAAGAACAGAGTAATGTACACATCAATTGGACAAATTATCCCAATGACTTTGCTGAAAAAAGAAACTTAGATATTGCTTCTGGCGACTTGCCAGATGCCATTTTCAATGCGGGTGCTAGTGAGCAAGACTTACTTACTTGGGGACAAAATGGCGTCATTGTGCCTTTAGAAGACGCAATTGAGCAATACATGCCCAACCTCCAAAAAGTGTTTGAAGAGGCACCTGAATATAAGCAGATGTTAACGGCTCCGGATGGACACATTTATTCGCTTCCGTGGATTGAAGAACTTGGTGAAGGGAAAAAATCCATCCATACAGTCAATTCTTTAGGCTGGATCAATCAAGCTTGGTTGACAAAATTAGGGTTAGCGCATCCCAAAAACGCCGAAGAGCTATACAATGTCTTAAAGGCATTCAAGGAAAAGGATCCAAACGGAAATGGCGAAGCTGATGAAATTCCTTTGAGCTTTATTTCAAATGATGATGGCAATGATTTGAAAATGTTATTTGCTGCTTTTGGTGATGGTACGGGAGACAACGGCAATCACTTAGTTGTTGATGATCAAGGCAAAGTACAGTTTACTGCAAATACTGAAAACTACAAAAAAGCAGTCAAGTTCTTTAATAAAGCATACGAAGAAGGACTCATCGATAGCGAAAGTTTTGAACAAGATTGGTCACGGTATGTGGCAAAAGGGAACGATCAAAAATATGGCATGTACTTTACTTGGGATCCGCATAATGTGACAGGTGATACCGAGGATTATGTAATGTACCAACCAATGGCCAACGAAACGGGTGAGATTAATGTCACCAGAACAAATAACTTTGGTTTTTCAAGAGACCGCTTTGTGATTACATCCGCAAATAAAAATATTGAATTAACGGCGAAATGGATTGATCAAATGTATGATCCAATCCAGTCTGTTCAAAACAATTGGGGAACCTATGGCGATGAAGGTCAAAATATTTTTAGTTATGACGAAGAGAAAAATCAACTAATCCATGAGCCTTTGGAAGGTTCCGCACCTGTTGAAGTACGCCAAAAAACGGCTGTGGGTGGACCACTTGCCATATTGGATACCTACTATGGTCAATACACAACCATGCCTGATGATGCGAAGTGGCGCCTTGATTTGATGGACGAATATATTTTCCCTCATGTGCAATATGAAAATAATTACCCGAACATTTTCTTATCCGCTGAAGATACCAAACGTTTGGCGGACATAGATGCAGATATGCAAGATTATATTCTTAGAAAAAGAGATGAATGGATCACCAAAGGCAATATTGATCAAGAGTGGGATGACTATCTGAAACAATTAGACGCGTTTGGGTTAAACGAATGGTTAGAAATCAAACAAAGAAATTACGATGCATACACAAAAGGATGATAAAATGACTGTCGATAATTGGATATTAGAAAATAAAGATTCCGTGAATACAACATACAAGCCCCAGTACCACTTTACGGCACCAATAGGGTGGATCAATGATCCCAATGGATTTGTCTACTACAAAGGAGAATATCACTTGTTTTATCAATATCACCCATATGCTGCAAAATGGGGACCAATGCATTGGGGGCACGCGAAGAGCAAAGATTTGCTTAACTGGGAACATTTGCCTGTAGCGCTGATGCCAGATCAACCCTATGATATCGGGGGATGTTTCTCAGGCACCGCGTTGGTTGAAGGGGACAATCTGCTATTGATGTATACAGGCGTATCAGAAAGAAAGGGGCAGTCACGCCAAGTACAATGCCTAGCGATAAGTACAGATGGAATAACATTTGAAAAATCACCATATAATCCGGTCATTGATGAACGCCATGTTGACAATACGACTGACTTTCGTGACCCAAAAATCTTGAAAAGAGCAGATAAATACTATTCTTTGGTAGCTTCTACAAAAGACAACATCGGAAATGTATTGCTATTTGAATCGGATGACTTGGTTTCATGGACTTTCAAGTCAATCTTCTTGACGGCAAAGCCCCATCAAGGCAAAATTTGGGAATGTCCAGATTTATTTCAATTAGATGGAAAAGATGTTTTGATTGTGTCACCGATTGCCTTTGCTAACCAAGGGCATCGCTACACCAATATCAATAGCTCTGTGTATTTTGTTGGACATGTCGACTGGGAACTGTTTCAGTTCATTCCTGAAAGCTATGAAGAAATTGACTCGGGATTAGATTTCTATGCGCCACAAACGTTGGTTGATGACAAGGGGCGCAGGATTTTAATTGCGTGGCAACAGATGTGGGGCAGAAATATCCCTACAGATGACTTGGGCCATCGTTGGGCTGGCAGCATGATTATTCCGCGAGTGCTTAAAATCATTGATGGGAAACTCATTCAATCAGTGATTTCTGAATATCATGCAGCGGTAAGTTTGGTTTGCTCTCAGAATGTAGATCAATCGTTCAAAGCGACACTCGAACCGTTTGTCCAATTTGAAACCAGGTCGCCATTTTCAGTCGAATTAGGCACAAGGGAAGATTATCTTCTGTTTGCGTATGATGGAGAGCTCCTGACAGTCGATCGGACAAATCTTCAACAATTGATTCAAGGAGAAGAAGTGCATTCCGATAAGCGGAGTAAAACCTATTCTACTGAATCTCTGACAGTAAAAATATATGTGGATAAATCATGTTGTGAAATAATCGTGAACGATGAAGTGACTTTTTCAATGACTTTTTACCTTACAGAAAATGATGCCGAATTTCGGATAAAAGGACAGAACATACATTTGTCAATGTATCGGTAACAGATACCCAAATCAAAAAAGCAATCGTTGTTTGTCCAATAGACAACTTTAAGTGAACATGTGCTGTAACAAAAAAAAAAGTATCAAAGGTTATAGTAGCTACTACCTTTGATACTTTTTTTGCGGCAATAATGACTGAAAGAAATCGGCTCTTTGTCAATCAGGACTGATGTAAAAGATTTAAGTGAAACCAAAACAGATGATAACAAATCTGTTTTGGTTTTTTTATGTTATTTCACTTCAATTAAATGATTAATCATATAAATGCGTATTTTCATGTTCTCAAATGATTTGAATCCGTAAGATGCTCTTTTTAGTGCTTTAATATGTGTGTTTTTTGCCTTAATTTTACCGTTTGAGTAAGGATAAATCATTGCATTCCTAATGCCTTCTTCATACTTAAGCAAGGTCTGTAATTTCTTTCTAAATTCTTCATTTAAACTTTCTGGAAGATGTTTGAGCAAATCAAAAAATAAGATGTGATCCTTATCTCTAAATGCATCTGCCAAGTCATGGAATGCCTCATAAGCTTCCCTAAGAGAAGGGGAAAATGTAAGTAGTCTATCAATCATCATAGCTTCTGTAAGAAGAGGATACTTAGGTGAACGGAAACTACGCCAAGACTTATATTCCGAGTGATTTATATTCTGTCTATTTTTTGTTAGAAAACGCCAATTTACTTTAAGTTTCTGCATGTCCTTTTTGAAACCTTTTATTTGTAAGGATTTCATTGTTCTCACACGTAGGTCTTGAAATGCTTGATTTGGATAGGCTACAATAAACTAGACAGAAAAGATAAGGTGTGTAAACTATAAGAAAACACATTGGAGGAATCATTTCATGTCGCCAAGAAGAGAACGCAGAACCTACACGCAATAATTTAAACAACAAATGGTTGACTTATTAAATTCGGGGAATCCAAGAGTCGACATCATCAGAAAATATGAACTAACACCATCGTCCTTTGACAAATGGGTCCGTCAGGCAAAAAAGACAGGTTCATTCAAAGCAGCCGATAATTTGCCCCCCGCGGAAAAAGAGCTTATAGCCTTACGCAAACGAAACCAACAACTTGAGATGGAGAATGATATTTTAAAGCAAGCTGCGCTGGTATTTGGACGGAAAGACAAGTAACCGATGCAAACAAGCATACTTACTCCATATCAGCGATGTGCCAATTGTTAAATATCTCCCGTCAGACGTATTACTATAAAACAAAGGAAAAGCTAGTGAAGCTGCGCTTGAAGAGGCCGTAACAGAAGAATTCGATCGCAGCCGCAAGAACTATGGTACGCGAAAAATCAAAACTGCTCTGGCAAAACGTGAGATCCTAGTTAGTCGTCGCAAAAGCGGTCAAATCATGAACAGACGAGGCTTGAAATCAAATTACACAAAGGCAAATTATCGAAAGCATACATCGAATGTAAATCACTCCGATATTGGCAACACCTTGGATCGTACCTTCACTGAAAGTGAACCTTTGGAAGCGATCATCACGGATCTGACTTATGTAAGAGGTGGCACAACCTGGTGTTACGTTTGTTTCATTATTGATCTATTCAATCGTGAGATCATAGGTCATTCCTGTGGTCCGAACAAAGATGCATCGTTGGTCAAAAGTGCTTTCCAAACCATCTCATATCCTTTGACTGAAGTCAAAATCTTCTATACAGATCGTGGGAAAGAATTTGATAATAAACTGATTGATACGATCTTAGAGACATTTGATATCGAACGATCACTGAGCAAGAAAGGCTGTCCTTATGATAATGCAGTAGCAGAATCAACCTATAAATCATTCAAAGCAGAATTGGTTTATCCGAATACATTTGACACATTGAATCAACTCAAACTGCAATTATTTGATTACGTCAATTGGTGGAATTATCTTCGGTTACATGGTTCTTTAGGATATGAGGCACCAATCGGCATTCGAAATCTGAGATTGGCGGAGCGAATCCTTGATAATGAGCATGGATGTGGTAGCGCTGCGTAGTGGCCGATATATTTGATCGTTGCTTCGCCACGGTTGATCCACGTCCATGGTGTCTCGTTGTCAAGGACGATCGGATTAGATAACAAGCACCTGATTTTTACACTTTATAATTTTTGTCAAAAAAAGGGTTGCCATTCCATTCTCAATCCGGCTTACTGCAGTTTGCGAATGCTTTGTCTATCCTGGTATTAAAAGAACAAGAGATCTCTGCCTGACCTTGGTATTTTTTTCTATCGATCGCTTCGGGTTGTGTCAGCAACACGGTTTCTGAAGGAGCGGTGGTGATGGCTGGAGCGACAGAAGGAACAAGCATTCCACTCGGATTCAGGTATAAAAAAACGCTAAAAGCCTTGATAAATCTAGGTTTTTTAGCGTGGGGTATGGTATAATATGAGTACAGTAAAGTTTGTGACGGTGGCGCTTTTTTTTGAAAGTGAGGTGGTGCATTATGAATGTACTATCGAAATCTGAAGAAAGGAGTAGCCTTTTGCAAGATGTGGATATAATCGGCACTTTGTTAGCAATAGCACCTGTTTTATTAGCCTTCATTGGTTTAATCGAAGCATGTGTGAAACTAGCAGATACGATTATAAACACGCGTTCTTCTAAGCGTAAAAGCAAGAAGAAACGAAAAAATAATGCAAAAAAATAACCGTCCTCTTTAGCCAGTCGACGATTATTTTTTAAAAAGTAATTAAATCTGGCCACCGTCTTAAACGGTGCTGTGGGGAGTTGTTAGCGCAACTCCTCTTTACATAGTAAGTATAGCAAGATTTCAGTGAAATATCAACCTTTTGCTCTACAGACGTGCCTTGCACGTCTATTTTTTTTGCCCTCCTAAGTGGTGGAGGCGGCTGGAACGTGGAGGGCAAAAAAGATCGCTTTTCTTTCTTAAAAAAGGTCTAAGTACCACCATTGTTCCGAAATTTAACCATCCATTTTCTCGGTATTCTTAATCCATCAGGTACTTGAAATACCTTTCATGCGCATGAAGAAACTGAGTGAACAATGGAAAATGGTACAACAGAAAATAAAGGCACCTTTTTAGATCTTTTTTCAGGAATCGGAGGATTTCGTTTAGGGATGGAACAAGCTGGCTACCGATGTGTTGGGTATTGTGAGATCGATGGCCATGCCAGAAAAAGTTATCAATCGATTTTTGACACAAAACAGGAGGTAGAAATGCATGATATCACAAAACTTTCAGATGAATTTATTCGAGGAATCGGACGTGTGGACATTATCACGGGAGGATTTCCGTGCCAAGCTTTCAGCCTTGCAGGAAAAAGAAAAGGTTTTTCAGATACTAGAGGAACTCTCTTTTTTGAGATTGCACGCTTCGCATCTATCTTGCGACCTAAGCTTTTATACCTTGAAAACGTCAAAGGACTCCTCAACCATGAACGAGGGGCTACGTTTGAGACGATCCTCCGAACCCTGGATGAATTGGGGTATGACGTGGAATGGCAACTGTTTAACAGCAAAGAGTTTGTCGCCCAAAACAGAGAGCGTGTATTTATTGTCGGACATCTTAGAGGCGCAGGTACCAAAAAAATTTTTCCTCTCACAAGAGAAGAAGGATCAGCTGATCAAAAATCAGGAAGGATCCATTTAGCCAGAACGACACATGCAGCGAATGATTTAAGTCGATTTACACGAGAAAGAACCTACTATACGGATGGTTTGATGGGGACTTTGACCGCTACGGACTACAAAACACCGAAACAAATCGTTGTTGGCAACGTCAATCCAAGCGGTGGAGGAATGAATGGCCAAGTATATGACGCTTCGGGGCTTAGTCCTACGATCACCACAAACAATGGAGAAGGAAATAAAATTGCGATCCCGATCCTAACGCCAGATAAAGTTACTATTCGTCAAAACGGCCGTAGAGTGAAGGAAAATGAAGCGCCGATGTTTACCTTAACCACACAAGATCGTCGCGGAATTATCGTGGCAGGGTCGATTGACGGTGCCTATCGATCAGCTGCAGCGATCCATTCCGTAGAAGGTCTATGTCCTACACTTACCACCATGAGCGGTGGCGGCCATGAACCCAAAATATTAGTGAAAGAAGCCACGAAAAAAGGCTATACTGCAGCACTACCAGGCGATAGTATTAATTTTGCCTATCCTAAATCTACAAAACGTCAGAGACGTGTGGGAAATCAGCAAGCAAATACCGTCGTTACAGGTAATCAGCAAGCCGTAGTAACCGATGATTTTCAGATCCGGAAACTGACACCACTTGAATGTTGGCGACTGCAGTCGTTTCCTGATTGGGCCTTTTTGCCAGCAAAATTCGGTAATAGGCAGATCGCTGAAGAAATAATCAAAGAAGGGCTTGATCACTATGACTGCAGATACGATCAAAAAACTTCGGACAGTCAGCTGTACAAACAAGCTGGAAATTCGGTTACTGTATCAGTCATTTACTTCATTGCAAAACACTTCAAAATTTACGGCAACTAAATTTATTTAAAATTACCTGAGTAAAGTCTGCTTAAATAGTAATCTGAGAATTTAAAGAAAACGTTCGCGAAAAGGATAAAGTCCATATAATTGTGTAAAAGATAAAAGGCCATGTAACAGCCCTTTTACGGTACAATGTTTTTAACCACAAAAACATACCCAGGAGGACGTTACATGACCCAAGTACATTTTACACTGAACAACGAAGAGGTTCAAAGTATTATTGAACATTCGGTAAAAGATGATGTTTCTAAAAATATTTTAACCACTGTTTTCAACCAATTGATGGAAAATTAACGAACAGAATATATTCAAGCCGATGACTATGAACGTTCAGAAAGTCGTCAGAGTCAAAGAAATGGCTATTATGAGCGAGACTTTACGACTCGTGTGGGTACACTCGAATTAAAAGTGCCTAGAACACGTGATGGTGAATTTTCACCGACGGTGTTTGAGCGTTATCAGCGAAATGAAAAGGCACTGCTCGCTTCAATGCTTGAGATGTATGTTTCGGGCGTTTCGACACGTAAAGTTTCAAAGATTGTTGAAGAGCTATGTGGAAAATCTGTATCGAAATCTTTTGTTTCTAGCCTGACTGAGCAGTTAGACCCGATGGTCAACGAATGGCAGAACCGTTCACTCTCAGGTACGAATTATCCTTATCTGATGACTGATGTTCTCTACATAAAAGTCCGTGAGGACCATCGAGTGCTTTCTAAAAGCTGCCATATTGCGATCGGGATAACAGAAGGTGGCGACCGTGAAATCATTGGCTTCATGATTCAAAATGAAGAAAGTGATGACACATGGTCCATCTTCTTTGAATACTTAAAAGAACGCGGCCTAAAGGGGACAGAACTCATCATTTCTGATGCCCATAAAGGCCTAGTGTCTGCGATTCGTAAGTCATTTACCAACGCAAGTTGGCAGAGATGCCAGGTCCATTTTTTAAGAAACATCTTCAGTTCCATTCCAAAAAAGAATTCAAAACCGTTTAGAGAAGCAGTAAAAGCGATCTTTAAGTTTACGGATATTGAACTCGCTCGAACAGCTAAGAATGCCTTAGTCGGTGAATATATCGACCAGCCTAAATATACAAAAGCCTGCGAAATATTGGATAATGGCTTCGAAGATGCCTTTCAATACACGGTTATCGGAAATAGTCATAATCGGCTAAAAAGCACCAACCTTCTTGAACGACTGAACCAGGAAGTCCGCAGAAGAGAAAAGATTATTCGGATTTTTCCCAACCGAACGTCTGCCAATCGATTAATTGGAGCTGTCCTTATGGACCTTCATGACGAATGGCTCAGTTCTACAAGAAAATATATTAAGTTTGATCAATGAGAGACCGGTAAAACATTGTATAGTATTTTACACAGGATTATGGACTTGACTATTTTATTAATTACAAAAACTATTTCATGTATGTTTAAGGTATACCCTAAATAGACATCATAATAACATTGAAAAACATGGTTGTCATTTTTCTAGATAAATGGCATAAATTTTCAGCGCTAAGTGACAAAAGCAACTAATTTTTCATGAGAGATTTTTAAATATCTCAATCTATCTCCAAAATTAGTTGCTTTTGCAGCTATAGTTGACTATGAATATGACAAATAATTAGAAAAAACTGTGCCAATTAAGTATAAAAATGACATTTTAGGCCCTGCTTTAATGAAATTTTTGTTTGGAGGGAACGACTTCATTCCTTTGATTATTTCAGTTGAATTTAATAGAGAAGCCTGGCGTCTATTAAGAAATAATTTTCTTGATGAGCGTCAATTTTTTTAACGGAAATCTATCCTATACTAAATTCAGTAAAGAAAAAGGAGGAATCAAAGAAAGCTATTTTAAACAAACCAAAATTATAGGAGGAATAAATCATGACTGAAAATGAAGCTACTCAAGAAAGAACACCCCAAGAAAGATTGCAAGAAGAACAAGAACACAAGGAACATGTTCATCATACGAAAATTAATGCAGCGGCCATTGCGGATCATCTTTTAGGCAACATGCATACATTACATGTGAAACTGCACCAATATCACTGGTATGTAAAAGGAGCCAATTTCTTTACGTTGCATGAAAAATTTGAAGAGTTGTATAACGAAAATGAAAAATGGTTCGACAAACTTGCGGAGCGTCTAATTACTTCTGGGCATAAACCTGCTTCGACAACGGTTGAATTTGAAAAATATTCGATGCTTTCGGAAGATGCAGTTAATAAATACGCTAAAGCAGAAGACATGGTTGAAAATATTATCGAGGACTTCAGAAGCACTCGTGACCTAACTATTCGCGCGATTCGTTTAGCTCAAGACGAGGGTGACGATGCTTTAGAAGATACATTGATTGCTTTTAAAAATGACTTAGACAAGAACATTTGGATGCTGCAAGCGTTCATTGGTAAAGAAGCATTAGAAGATGATGACGCTCTTGATGAGGATGAAGATTAAGGTAAAAGTAGAAGCTGATTTAGGGATTGGAATTCTTTCCAGTCCTTTTTCCATTTTCTTGATGTGCATCAATTTTTTTGTAGTAAGAGACTTATATTATTATTTGTCAAATTAAGCGAGACAAAACTTTCCATTTACGTAACTCAAAAAAA
>OATD01000102.1_pt1 | contig 14996 bp, 14 predicted proteins | sample 1475881 | NCBI WGS metagenome assembly OATD01 (sample SAMEA2579941, study PRJEB22360) | human gut metagenome | biome: human gut; feature: human-associated habitat; material: faeces | place: Denmark | collected 2008/2010 | reverse complement strand
TATTTATAATATCAGGAACTTACCTATCCATATATCAATGGTTTTTAACCAATGCTCAATCTTTAGTCTTACTAGCGATTGTGGTCATTGGTTTGTTTTTAGGATTTAAACGCGAGTTTTCCAAACTGATTGGCTTCTTGGTGATTGCTTTGATTGCGGTAGGTCTGGTCTTTAATGCTTCTGGTGTGAAGGATGTCTTACTCAATTTGTTTAACCGAATTGTCGGTGCCTGAGGGGGAATCACAATGGAACAGATACGTGTTTATATTGCGAACCTTGGAAAATACAATGAAGGTGAGTTGGTGGGGGCATGGTTTACCCCACCCGTCGATTTTGATGAAGTGAAAGAACGGATTGGATTAAATGACGAATATGAAGAGTACGCAATTCATGATTATGAACTGCCTTTTGAGATTGATGAGTATACACCAATTGAGGAAATTAATCGGTTGTGTGGTTTAGCGGAAGAGCTTAAAGGAACGCCAATTGGTGAGGTCGCTTCAGAGATTCAACATGCCTTCTTCAATTCTTTCGAGGAAATGGTAGAGCATGTGGATGATATCATCTATTATCCCGATTGTAATGACATGAGTGATGTAGCGTATTACTTGATTGTAGAAGCTGGTGATTTAGGCGAAGTACCAGAACACTTGAAGACGTATATTGATTTTGATGCGTGTGGTCGAGACTTGGAGATTGGCGGGAATTATTTGGTTACGAGTCGAGGGGTTTTTGAACTAATGTAAATCATTTGTTAGAATTGACCAGAAATTTCTATCGTACTTTTACTTTTCTATTTGATATACTGAAATAGAAAATATTTGTTGATAGGGGTGTTACTAATGGTTGGCAATAAGTGGTACAAATGTGATCTTCATATTCATTCAACTGCGAGTCAGTGCTTTCAGGATAAAAAGGTTACTGCTAAGGAATGGGTAGAAGAATGTTTAAACAAAGGACTCGATTGTGTTGCATTAACTGATCACAATACAGGGGAAAATATTGATGAATATAAGAAAGTGGCTATCGAAAATGGCTTAGATTTTTTTCCTGGAGTGGAATTAACGTGTGGAGAAAATGGAACTCATTTACTAGTCCTATTTGATAAAAGTGCATGTACAAATGATATCTCTGATTTCTTAACCAAGATGGGTATAAAAAGAGAGGATTGGGCCAGCGCTGCAGCTTGCTCAATGAAATCAGTTTTAGAAGTTATTGATTTTGCTGAGCACGAGGGCTTGCTCGTTATTCCTGCACATATAGATGAGTTTAATGGAATTTCTTCAGCAAAATTTGGAAATCTAGGAAAGATATTTGAATCAGAAAATATATATGCAGTACAGACGGTTCAAAAAGAATTTTTTGAAAATCGCTCACAAATGATTCCCTCATCTAAGCGTGACACTATCTATGATAGTGTGAATGCCAGATATGATGGTAGAGTTGGAAAAGATACTTTGGAATCTTGGTATAAATCAGTTGTTGAGGCAGAAAAAAATAATATGACATTTCTTAGCTTTTCTGATAACCCACACTCGAAAGGAAATTCAAAACATGGACTTTGGGGAATAGGCACAAGATATTCCTATATAAAAATGAAGGACGAACCTGACTTGGGATCACTTCGCGATGCTTTAATGCTAGGCGAAACTCGAGTTCATTCTGATTTTTCTAATTTCTCCATTAATGAAAATGAAGTTTTATTGGAAAAATTAAGCTTTTCTGGGACCACTCTTAGCACAAAAGAAGTTGTAGTCGAATTCAGCGATAATTTAACTTCAATTATTGGAGGAAGAGGAACAGGCAAATCTTGTATTACAAGATTCTTGGTCTATGTCCTTGGAAAGGAAGCAGAACTTGATCAATTTTCTGAAATACAAAGTGATTATCAGAACTTTGCACAAATTGAACATAATGGCTCTGGAATATTTTTGAAGGATACAATTGTGAAACTGAATATTTTCTATAAGGGGACAAAATATCAAATAATAAGAACACAGGATAGACATTCTATTTATGAATTTACACAAGAGAATGGTCTGGTTGAAAAAGAAACAGAACGGTTGAGAATGATTTCCGATAAGGTGAGTATATACTCTCAAAAACAAATTTATGAAATTTCAAAAAATCAAACTAGTATACTAGAATTACTAGATGGATATAACTCTGATTTGATTTCAGAGTATAAAAATGAGATTGAAACATGTGTAAACGAAATAAGAAAATTAAATTGGGATATTGTTTCTGTGAAAAAAGAAATACAAGATAAGGCGAAGGTAGAGCTTGAAATTGAAGATTTAAAAAAACAAGTAGAAAAGCTATCTCATAAGAGTTATAAAGATGTTTATGATGAGTATTCAAAAGAGACAGATATTTATAGGGAACTGAAACGTGATGTGGAGGCACTTAAGGAAATTCCCAAAAATCTAACTGATAGTGTTGACAAAATTGACTTTGGCAATGGTATAAAAGTTACAGACGAAATTGATGAACACCGCGGAGAATTGATTAAGAATTTAGTGACCAATCGGGCTAAGATTCAAACAATAATTAATGAAATGTCAGATGAAATTGATAGTTATAGAGCAGAGCTGAATAAATCAGATTGGAAAGTTAACTATAATGAGGTTTCAAAGAGGTATCAAAGAGGTATCAAAAACTTAGTGAAGAGTTATCTCAAGATGAATTAAAAATGTTACAAAACCTTGATTCTTTATATCAATCTTTATCAAAAACTGAAGAGCGATTGGAAGAAATTATTCAACAAGAAATAAAGCTTAAAGATTACCAAGTTGAGGTTGACTCAGCAATGTCAAGAATGAATAAATCATATCAAAATCTCTATTCTGAGAGAAGTAGTTCCTCGCGCGAAATTTTTTCTGATATTACAGGAATAGAGGCTACTATTCAACCAAATAGGGATTTCAATAATTATGTTAAAGAGCTCAGAGCTTGTATTAATAAGGAGGACACTTTTGACAGTGAGTTTGGATCTCTTATTGATAAGCTGACAAAAAATTCCATTACTAATCAAGATATATATAATGACATACTTGATATAAGAGTTAGTGGGGAAAGTAGTATTTTTTCAGATAAAAAATTAATCAATTCTATAAGAAAATTGAATGATGCACAAGTTCTTGAATTACAAACCCTTAAGCCAAATGATTTAGTAGTTATCCGACTTGAACTAAATGGAAAAAAAGTTAGTTTATCGAATGCTAGTGCTGGTCAAAAGACATCTGCAATTCTTTCTATGATTTTGGCGTATGGAAATTCACCACTCATATTGGATCAGCCTGAAGATGATTTGGATAGTCAATTAATTAATAACTTAATCGTAAGAAGTATCATTACAAAAAAGGAAAACAGACAAATTTTAATTGTAACTCATAATGCAAATATCCCAGTTAATGGTGATTCAGAATGGTTGATTAGCATGGGAGATTCAAAAGAAATATCGGCTGATCAGTGCGGGTCGGTAGATGAACCCAATATCAAGCCAAGAATATGTACTGTGATGGAAGGTGGCGAGGATGCTTTTACAAATAGAGCGAAACGCTATGGTTTTAAACAAATTGTAGAATAACACTAGAGGGTGAGACATATTATTATGTCCGCCCTTTTTAGGAGGAAAAATGAAAAAAATAAAAAGCTATACCAGTATCTGGGCAGTTGAAAAAGTCATTTACGCAATCAATGATTTTCAGTTGCCTTTTCCTGTGACTTTTAACCAAATGGCTTGGTTCGTTTTATCTTTACTGTTTGTCATCGTATTTGCCCATGTGCCTCCACTATCTATGATAGAGGAGGTCTTTTTAAAATACTTAGGCATACCGGTGGCTGTCACTTGGTTTATGTCGCAAAAGACGTTTGATGGCAAGAAACCACTGGGATTTTTACGATCCTTTATCAGCTATCACTTGCGATTTAAGGTGACTTTTGCAGGAAAGAAAGTCAAAGAACAGAAGAAACGATGGGATGAACCCAGTACTCTTGTAAGGAGTGTGAACTATGTATCCGATTAAGTATATTGAAAATAATCTCGTCTTTAACCAAGAAGGCGAGTGTTTTGCCTACTATGAATTAGTGCCTTACAATTACTCCTTTTTGTCACCCGAACAGAAATTTCAAGTGCATGATAACTTTCGCCAACTAATTGCGCAAAATCGTGAAGGCAAGATCCATGCGTTACAAATTGCCACAGAAAGTAGTATTCGCGCCACACAAGAACGATCAAAAAAAGAAATTACCGGTAGACTCAAAGAAGTAGCGAAACAACGAATTGATATACAGACAGATGCATTAGTATCCATGATTGGCGATAGTCAGATTGATTATCGCTTTTTTATTGGCTTCAAACTGATTGCGACAGATGAAGAGGTCAATCTAAAGAATCTCAAGAAATCTTTCTTCTCCGGCTTTCAAGAATTTGTCTATGGAGTGAATCATCATTTGATGGGCGATTTTGTTTCCTTATCCAATGAAGAAATTCGCTGCTATTCTAAGCTTGAAAAATTAATGGAAAGCAAATTGGCTCGAAGATTTAAAGTCAGGCGAGTCACACCGAGTGACCTGACGTATTTGATTGAACATATTTATGGCGAAAAAGGGATACCGTTTGAAGAATACGAATTTCAGCTACCAAAGAAAAAGCTAAAATCAGAAACACTGGTGAAACGTTATGACTTATTACGTCCAAATCGTTGTTTAATTGAAGAAAAACCAAGGTGCTTACGGATGGAACATGAGAATCATGAGTCGTACGTAGCGTATTTAACAATTAATACAATTGTGGGGGAGATGGAATTTCCTTCCTCAGAACTTTTCTATTACCAGCAACAACAATTTACATTCCCAATCGACACAAGTATGAATGTAGAGATTGTGACGAATAAAAAGGCTTTAGCTACCGTTCGTAATAAGAAAAAAGAACTGAAAGATTTAGACAATCATGCTTACCAATCTGACAATGAAACGAATTCCAATGTCTTAGATGCTTTGGATTCCGTGGATGAATTGGAAACCACCTTGGATCAGTCAAAAGAATCTATGTACAAACTGAGTTATGTGGTTCGAGTGAGTGCCGAATCAGTGGATGAACTAAAGCGACGCTGTGATGAAGTGCTCGATTTTTATGATGATACCAATGTAAAACTAGTCCGGCCCTTTGGCGATATGATGGGGCTACATGAAGAATTCTTACCCTCAAGTAAACGATATATGAACGACTATATTCAGTATGTTACGTCTGATTTTTTGGCGGGGCTTGGTTTTGGGGCTACTCAGATGCTAGGAGAATTAGAAGGGATTTACTTTGGCTACAATGTGGATACAGGTCGTAATGTTTACCTGAAACCGGCATTGGCTTCACAAGGAGTCAAGGGTTCAGTAACCAATGCGCTGGCCGCCGCTTTCCTGGGTTCTCTTGGTGGAGGTAAATCCTTTAGTAACAATCTCTTAGTCTACTATGCTGTTTTGTTCGGTGGTCAAGCTGTGATTGTCGATCCAAAAGGGGAGCGAGGAGGGTGGAAAGAAACCTTGCCAGAAATTGCGGATGAAATCAGTATCCTCAACTTGACGAGTAAGTCAGAAAATCAAGGTCTGCTTGATCCTTATGTGATTATGAAGAAAAAGAAAGACTCGGAAAGTTTAGCAATTGATATTCTGACTTTTTTAACAGGAATTTCAAGTCGAGACGGGGAGAAGTTTCCTGTGTTACGTAAAGCCATTCGAACGGTGACTCAAAGTGATCAACGGGGGTTATTACAAGTTATTAACGAATTGCGAAAAGACGGGTCACCAATCGCGGAAAATATCGCCGATCATATCGAGTCCTTTACCGATTATGATTTTGCTCATTTGCTTTTCTCAGACGGCTCGATTACCCAATCGATTAGTTTAGATAAACAGCTAAATATCATTCAAGTGGCGGATTTGGTTTTACCGGATGCAGAAACGACTTTTGAAGAATATACCACCATGGAATTGCTTAGTGTTTCGATGCTAACCGTCATTTCCACTTTTGCCTTGGACTTTATCCATAGTAACCGAGAAATCTTCAAAATTGTCGATTTGGATGAGGCTTGGAGTTTTCTTCAAGTGGCTCAAGGAAAAACGTTATCGAATAAGCTTGTTCGTGCTGGTCGGGCCATGAATGCTGGGGTCTATTTCGTCACTCAAAATAGCGACGATTTATTAGATGAACGTTTAAAAAATAATATCGGGTTGAAGTTTGCTTTTCGCAGTACCGATATTCATGAAATCAAGAAAACCTTGGAATTCTTTGGTTTGGATCAGGAGGATCAAAGCAATCAAAAACGCCTGCGAGATTTGGAAAACGGGATTACGTCCATATAATTGTGTAAAAGTGAAGCATCAAAAAAGCCATTGATCTCAGTTAGGAGTACAATGTTTTTTGCAGAAAACATACTCGAATAGGACTGATATCAATGACTCAAGTACATTTTACTTTTGAAAGCGAAGAAATTCAAGCAATTATAAACGAAAGCGGTGCGAATGATACCGCAAAAACACTTATGACTATCATGTTTAATCAGCTGATGGAAGAACAACGAAATCAATATATTCAGGCAAATGCCTATGAACGTTCAGAAGAACGGCAATCACAAAGAAATGGTTACTACGATCGTTCGTTTACAACTCGAATTGGTACGTTAGAACTTCATGTTCCACGAACCAGAGACGGTAAGTTTAGTCCTACTATCTTTGAAAGATATCAGCGAAGCGAAAAAGCTTTGATCGCTGCCATGATTGAAATGGTCATTTCTGGTGTCTCCACTCGCAAAGTAACTAAAACAGTTGAACTGCTAACGGATGGTGCGACTGTTTCTAAATCATTCGTTTCAAATCTGATGAAACAGTTGGATCCATTTGTTTTTGAGTGGAGAAACCGGAGCCTAGAAGGCTCGGAATATCCATTTTTCATGTGTGATGCCCTGTATATGAAAGTAAGGGAAAATCATCGTATTGTCTCAAAAGGTGTATATATTGGTATCGGCATTGATTCTGATGGACGACGTACGATTCTTGGTTTTGATGTTCAAGACGGCGAATCGGAAGATAATTGGGATACCGTTTTTCAATCGTTCGTTCAACGAGGTTTGTTCGGTGTAAAACTGGTCATTTCTGATGCACACAAAGGGTTAGTTAAGGCTGTTCGCAAGAACTTTTTAGGTGCGAGCTGGCAAAGATGCCAAGCCCACTTTTTGAGAAATATTTTTGATAAGCTGCCAAAGAAAGTTTCTTCTGATGTAAAAGACGAGTTGAAGAGTATCTTTAAAGCCTCTGAACTTGAATTGACACGTGAAAGAAAAGAGCACTTCTTGGAAAAATATGGTTGTGATTCAAAATTAAGTGCTGCTTGCGACATTTTAGAAAACGGCTTTGAAGATGCTATTCAAATTTTGTCTTTTCCTGAAAATATCCGCCGAAGGATTCGTACAACCAATGTGTTGGAACGGTTGAACGAAGAGATTCGCCGGAGAGAACGAGTGATTCGGATTTTTCCAAATATCAATTCCATCACTCGGATAATTGGAACACTTTTGATGGAAAAAGACACTGAGTGGCTGGCTTCTCCACGAAAATATTTAGAATTTAATTCGAATAACATTTAGCACCATGAACCTGTGCGAGTCTCTTCTTTCTGAGGAGAGACATCAAGAGTCGCTGCGCTACTGCTCCTGACCTCTCTCCTCAGAAAGAAAGGCATGGCAGTTAGGTTCACAACGCAAAACATTGTGCTTTTGATGAGGTTGAACTTTTACACAAGATTGTGGACTTGACTTTATAACTATTTGTAATAGTAAAATAATATATTATATTACTATCATATTACTATCTAAAATAACGGTTAATTACTTATTTTTCTTCGGTACTATCAAAATTCAAGGGGTATTTGCTGTAGCTTTTTAAATGATCGTTCACTTCTTCTTCAGTAGCTAGACCTAGTTGATACAAGTGTTGCCAAATTGCATTTTCCATAAAATCAGATATAAATCCTTTAGTACCTGGTATTTTTTTTAAATGTTTTTGATCTTTGTAAATAAGGCTTTCTACTCGCTTTAGAGTCTCTTTGTCATATTTAAAGGTACGTGCAATTAATTCTGAACCATTTGTTTTATTTTTTTTATTGAGTCCAAATCTATCCACTTCTTTACTTGTTGAGACAGTGGTAATATCTTCTTCTTTTTGTTCCGCAGTGTCTGTTTCTAGGTCAACTTCACTAGGAATACTATCAATCGTATCAGCAGGAGTATCTAATTCTTCAAGTTCTTCGTCGAAGAACGAGTTAAAATTTCCAGTTGGCTTTCTTTTATTTATTCTAGGCATTATTCGTCACCGTCACTTTCTATATAAAGTTGTTGAGGGATTTCTAATACCTCACCTGTTTTAGATAAAAGTCCAATACTATTCATTTCATTTAATAGTTTGTAAAAATGCTGTGCAAATTTGTTATCAGGTGAACTCATGGTTATAGGCATACCATTTCGAACTAATTTATCTGCAAAAGTGATTGATCGTGGAAGCTCTGAATCAAAGTAATGGTAATTGTTTCTATTTGTATATTTCATCATAGCATTGATCATTTTTGCATGTAAGTTTGTGTTGTATACCTTATTGGCTAACACTCCACCGATACGTAGGTTTGGATTATATTTTTCCTTTAAAGTGTTCACACGAGAAATTAGATGTGTGACTCCATCGACTCCATTTAAATCAGGTTCATAAGGAACGATAACAACGTCAGCAATTGAAAGTACTGAAGAGGTTACTTGTTTCAATTCAGGAGGGGTATCAAAAATAATGTAATCATATTTGTCCATTACTTTATCGAATTTTCCGTCAAGAGCATTAAAGTAGTTCGCACTAGGATCAATTAAGTTGTTCATTTTTTTCTTTAGTCCTGCGACTGACATGATTTCAGATAAATTGTTTTTAAACTTCTTTAATAGAGCAACAAACCACTCTAAGATAGTGTCTCTAAATTGTTCCATTTTATCAAACTCTAAATAGTTATTGTCCGAGTTAGCTGGTAGAACATCGATGTGATCATCATAGGTATGAACAATTGCTTCTTCAACAGTTGCATTGTCCATGAATACGTCATAGATTGTGTTTTGATCTTTACCTACTTTAACACGAAAAGATTTAGTGGTGTTTCCTTGTGCGTCTGTATCTACTAAAAGAATTCTTGCTTCAGGAAAACTCCTACGAATAGTTCCTGCTAAATTAATTGTAATTAATGTTTTACCAACTCCACCTTTGTTTGCTGCAACTGTTAAAACTACGGCCATTTTATGTTCCTCCTATAGTAATATAATAAAAATATAATAGTAATATTTAAAGTAATATATATAGTAATATATTGGTAATATTTAGAAAATGAGTTAAAAACTCATGATGTTGGTAATAGTAATATTTTATATTACTATTCTATAGTATCATTAATAGTTGTTAAAATCAACAATAATAATTATGGTTCTAGTTATTTTTGATTTGTATATTACTAATAGTAATAGTAATATAATAGTAACATAATATATTATATTACTATTATATTACCTTTAAAGTATTGATTTATCAGCGTTTATGAGTAATCATATCAGAAAGTATTTGTGTATTTCATTGGTTAGTGGTATGATTATAAAAAGTGTAGTTGTCAGAAATAACAACAAAAGGAGATAGAGATGAAAAAAGGAACAAAAGCCTTCAGAAATGAATACGATCGATTTGTCTTAAAATTTTTAATCGAAAATTATTATATAAGCAGAATTGATTTATCAAAAGCTATTGGTTTAGCACCAAGTTATGTAAGAGAATTTTCGAATGGTTCGCGTAATTTTGGAAATGAAGCATTGGAAAAGTTAGAATCAACTGTTTTCAGTCTGTACAGTCCATTATTGGACAATCATTCTTTTGAATTAGAACAGGTGACTCAACTTATTGAATCGCTTGACTCTGAGGAAGACTTAGAACTATTTAGACTTAAAGGAGCAAATGCATTAGAAGTCTAAAAAATTTACTATTTACAAATTATTATTGTTAGTGGTACCCTTGAAACATAAAAAATACATAAAAAAAAAGAGACGGAAATAACTGATTTGGGGAAATCAATTATTTCTGAATCACATGGTCAAGACATGTGTTCACGCTCGTCTCAAGAATATGTAAGTAGCTACCAACTACTTATATTAAAGGTTGATCGGGATATCTTTTCCGATTGACTATATTCTATCAAAAAATGACGAGCAACTCAACAGAAGAACGTTTATTTAGTGTACTTAAATTAAATATTCTTAAACACTGAAGAGAGAACACATACTGTAGCTGAGATTAATGCTAATTGTGTTCTCTTTTTGTTTGGGAAAGGACGTTACAATCGATGTTGAGCGAAATTTATTCAGCTATTGTTAAAAACGGCTTACGTACATACAAATATCGAAACAGCACCATGAAGCCTGCAGGTCATATCGATTCCAGCAGGAGTGGTGCTATCTTTGCGTACCGCAGTAAGCAATTAATGAATGTTGGGCGCGGTATGGTCATTACTTCTGAAGAAGCTATTTTAGAGAATGAAAAGAAACTAACACATTGGACACCTAATACGTATCGGTATGGGACTTATGCGGACGAATATCGATCAGTGGTTAAAGGCCATTCTGAGAAAAACTTAAGCCAGATCAACACATTTGTAGTTGATATCGATTCAAAAGAGAATCATCAAGGCGAAATTATTTTAGCCTGCTTGGATCAAGTGGGCTACATGCCAACGTTAATTTTAGAATCAGAACATGGTTATCAAGTCTATTTTGTATTAAAGACACCAGGTTATGTCACAAAGAAAAGCAATTTTAAGGTGATCGATGTAGCTAAAAAAATTTCCAAAACGATTCGTCTACAGTTGGCTGAAAAATTATCTGGAGTGGATCTAGGATGTAACCATTTCGGAATTGCTCGATTCCCACAAGAAAATAATGTTGTTTTTCAAGAATTGAACTATCAGTATTCTTTTGCTGATTGGATTCAATGGTCGATGAAGCTTGAATCAGATCAAAAAACAAAAGAAGATCGAGAACGAAAACTAATTGTCTTTCCTGAGAAAAAAGAAATTCGTCAAGTAGATGAACCGTGGTTCGATATGTTACTTCATAAAGCAAACATCGTCGGCGGAGAAGGACGTCTTGGTCGAAATAATGTGATTTTCACGCTTTCTTTAGCTTATTACTCTTCAGGTTATGCATTGGATACTTGCGAATACAATATGTTCACATTCAACGAACGGTTACAGGAACCGCTATCTGAAGCAGAATTAGTAAAGATTGTACGTAGTGCTTATTCTGGTAATTATCAAGCAGCAAGCAGAGAATTCATTATTGAATTGTGCCAGCAATGGGTTTCACCAACCTTAAAAAATAATGATCTGTTCATTCAACGACGTGGCTGGTGGAAATTTAAAAAGCCACGAGATCAAAGAAAATATAGTCATAAAAATGAATGGAAAGAAGATCTATTGGCTTATCTAAGCGAAAAAAGTCTTGCTAGTGAGCCTTATTTGAACCTGTCAAAAAAAGAATTGGCTTCACAACTAACGATGCCCAAGCGAACACTTGATAAGATCTTAAATGAGTTACGAGAGGAGAATAAAGTCTTCTACAAGGTAACACGAGGAAGAAATGGCGGAATGATCATTGCTTCAGTCAAAACGTTGTTCGCGAGGGTTATTCAACTAAGTAAAGAAAAGAGACTAGATTATTCAACAAGGATCACAGAGGTATTTGGACTCAACGAGAGCTTAGTAGAAGAGACATTTAGACAATTATCAACCCCCTTGAACCCTCTTAAAGAAGTGAATCTTTTTGAAGTAGATACAGGTTGAAAAATAAAAGGTGCAAATTGCCTTATACAATATATCTATGATACTTCTGTAGGTGTTGCTCCCTTTGCCTAGCTACGTGTAGGTGGTATACTTATAACTGCGTATGCAGTCTTATGTATCATGGAGGAAGTTGTATGTCGTTAAAAAATTATGTCTATTCACATCCTGTTAATGTGTTTATCATTGGTCGTTTGGGATTATCTGTGGAAGTGTTCTGTGAGCTTTATGGTTTTAAGCAGGGGACTTTGTCTTCTTGGGTTACCAGGGAAAAAACAGTTGCTTCTTTGCCGATTGAGTTTCTTCATGGGTTGTCCTTAGCTTCTGGGGAGACTATGGATCAGGTATATGATTGTTTGTGTGTGTTAGAGCAGGAGTATATTGAGTATAAAATAGCTAACGAGTTAAGAAAAAGGAAGAAGTATATCCAGTAGTAGTTTTTATTTACTCTTAATTGTCAAATTAAGTTAGACAAATCATCAATACTTACGTAACTCAAAAATACTTCCAAAGGTGTTCGATAATTCAGTGATTTTCTAGGAATATTATTTCGTTTCGATGCGACAGATTGAATAAAAGATTCATCTACTGAATTGAAATCCATAGATTTCAATAAACCATCTCTACGTAACAATCCGTTAGAATTCTCGTTTAGGCCTCTTTGAGACGGCGTTCCTGGATCAGCGAAATAAATGGCAATATCATTGGCATTACTGATCTGTTTCCAATTTGAAAATTCCTTTCCACAATCAAAAGTGATGGATTTGAATAGATTTTTCGGTACAGATTCAAACCAATGATTTAATTTGTTTTCAATATCAATCGCTTGTCTACCACACGGTTTCAATGTGATGATAACTTTTGATAATCGCTCAACTAAGGTAATTACAGCACTTTTATGTTTCAAACCTACGATAGTGTCACCTTCAAGGTGACCAAACTCATTTGAGAATTGGCTATAATCTTTTTCACGTTCATGAATAGAGCGACGGAAAGCTTGTTTTCCACGTCTTTCTTGATGTCCATTTGGTTTACGCTTGCCTTTCATCGGTAAGTCAGAAGGATTAAATAGCCCCTTTTTGAACATACGATAAATGGTACGAGCAGAACAACGAATAGGAAACGCTGCACGACCAACAATCACATCGGGTGTCCATCCTTGAACAACCTTTCTTTGAATATATTCTGATTGTTCCTCAGGTAAAACAAGCGGGCGTCTACCACAGTTTGATTTGTTTTTCTTATACTGTTGATAGTACTCTAAGGCTGATTTTCCTTGCTTGAAGAACAGGTATACTTTATGGATCGTTTGTCTTGAACGATTCAAGAAATGCGCAGTTTTCGCAACAGATTGATTTATTTTGAAATAAGACTCTATCATTACAAGTTCATCCGTTGTAAGATGGGTATAGGTCATTTGTACTCACTCCTTATAATTCTTTGGACGGAACTATTTTGAGTGTAGCACAAATGACTTTTTTAGTTGTCTAGCTTAATTTTACAATCGGCGTACTTAAAAAATTGGTTCATTGAGCAACCTATCGCTGCTAAAGTAGCAAAGGAAAACGTTAAAGGAAAGAATTTAGGGAAGAAATCGAAATGAAATCGGACGACTGGATTGAACACACCTGGCTTCCTCTGAAAAGAAATAGCAAACGAAAGAAATTTTGGGTATTGCAATTATGGCCATTAGGAAAACTTTGTAGTTACGGGGCACGACTTATTCTTGATTTAACCGTTTACTCGATTGGAGTATTTGGAACGGCTTATTACTTGATAAATGATCCCAATAGGATTGCAGCATCAGACATTTTTACAGTGCTAATGACGTTGATTTTTGTCATGCTATTGTCTATTTTTACTCAATTAGTCATGCAATTTACCAGGCAAAAATTAACAGCAGGAAAACTTTTCAAAAGCCTATTCGATTTAATTGTTGTAAATGCAATTCTAGCGACTTTAATAAAACAAATTGAACAATCTGGAAGAACAACAAAAGGAGTGAAGGATTTTTTATTGACGTTTATTCACTTTGTAAATGGACACATGTATTTGTTTGAAGTGGGTATTATTCTCTTTTTTGTCGGGTATGTATCCACGAAACTTATTAAACGTTCAATTGAAAAAGAAATTGAAATTGACCTGATTCCGACACTTCTTGGTTATGAGTACAATGTTGATTTTGGAAGATATGACGAATTGATCAATACGGATATCGTTCACACGAGTATCCATGAATCTACTGTTAAGGGCATCAGATCTATTTTAAAAAATGGCCAGGAAATGAAAGCAATAGATCGAAGAAAAGAGATCTACAATTTTTATGAAGTCGAAGCAAGCCTACGATATGGCATCGGAAAATTGTGGTTAGATGGAAGTAATATTCGTCAAAACAAACCATACATTTTTTGGAACAGTAGTGATTTAGAACTTCCAATGAAAGATAAATAATTATGGAGAATCGTTTGAAAATGATTCCTCTATACAGGATTGTGCTTATAGTTGGCATGGAGTTAAAAACCTTAAAGAAGGAGCAGTTATTCAAAGTGAAAGAACGTCATAATCAGTTACTATGTAGTAAAACGGGTACGATGAACATTGAATACCGAACAGAATATTTAGAATTAACGAATCAAACTGATTTTTTGTTGATTCGAAAGCAACAAGAGCAAGAAAAAAATTAATGGCTACTTATAGCCAATTGATTGATGAATGGGAACAATTCAAGGAATCTAAAATTCCAGAACGTCTCTAAAAGCCTTTATTTGTAAAGAGCATAAGGAAACGTGGGAACACTTTTTAAAAAAAGTGTTCCAATAGGCTGTGCCTATTACGTTTCTCAAAAATAAATGTGGGAACAAAATATTTAAAAATAGGATAGTGAAAGGATAGTGAAGGATAGTAAAAGGAGGGTAGTAGGATAGCAAAAAGGATAGGCTCCTTTTCGCTATCCTTTTTAAATTGGAGGAATTAATATGGAAGTAAGAATAAGAAATGTGGATGAGAAAATCGTAAGAGAAATTGATCGAAGATGTGACGAACGGTTCTGTTGCAAAGTTTTAAATCTACTATCAAATAAGGTAGAATAATAGAAAAA
>OATD01000089.1_pt1 | contig 20534 bp, 21 predicted proteins | sample 1475881 | NCBI WGS metagenome assembly OATD01 (sample SAMEA2579941, study PRJEB22360) | human gut metagenome | biome: human gut; feature: human-associated habitat; material: faeces | place: Denmark | collected 2008/2010 | reverse complement strand
CCCACTTCAAGCGCAAGAAACCGTTAGGTTTAGCTAAGTGGTGAGTAGTTCACTTTATTAAGGAAGCTGCAATGATTAAAGAAGATTCAAAAGTTTTGTATTCAGATAAACCAGGATTCAAAAAGCTGGTATTACAATATGGACGGAAAAATATAGGTAAGCAGATCACTTATGACTCTTTTGTTACATGGTTAAATAAAGCTGGTTACGGCATTTATCAATATGATAAATGTTGGAAGGCAGTATTCAATTCATTGTTACAACATAATTTTTATACTAGTGTGAATTACCGCACTAGTAAAGATTGCAACTTAGTAACAGTATTTCAACTAAATAAAAAATAATTTCAAATAAAAGGGCAAAGAAATAGCCCTTTTTTTGTTGGCAAAGAGGAAGAAATATGAATTTAAAAATTAGAGGAGATCCATGTTTTGTGGGATAAGAACCTAGTAAGAATGAATTTATGAAAAAAGGAAAGGAAAATTTATGGCGAATAAAAATGGTGGAATTACAGTTTATTTAACTGTTGGAAAAGGAGTTAAGCTGATTTTTGACTCTGAAAACAATTTATCTAATATTCGTCTATCCATTAATAAAGTTGCGGAACTTTTTGGTAATAATGTAGTAGATGAAGAAAGTATATTTTTGGTATCAACTGTAGCATTGATAACTAAAAGTAATTACAAAACTTTTGTTCCTGTTGATATTGGTAGAGAAATTATTAATGGGATTACAAATGATAGACGAGTAAAGATTGATCAAAAAAGGACTAGTAATAAAAAAGGAAATAAAAACGTTTATGAACAAGGCTATTTTGAATTTTTTGTATCAGAAGAAAATAAAGTTCCTAAACGTAAACTAATTGTGCCACGTAACTTTTTATAATTTATAGAAAATTTCTAACGTTAATGATCTAAAAATGATATTTTATGATTTTGATTATATGCTAAAATGAGATTAGTGGTAAAATTCACATGGTTTGCTACAAAAATGTTGATCAACCAAATAACTATCCATTAATTTATAGAAGGTAGATATATGACCAGAAAAAAAGAAAATTTTTTAAAGCCTTATGTTGGAGTAGTCATTGTTTTTTGTATCTGTATTGTCTTCTTTTACCAAAGTTATCAGAAAGATAAAATTGCTGAAAGAGTGGATGCTGTCACTAAAAAAATCCATATCCATGAAGATGCAAAGGCTCTCGATGACAACTTAACTAGTTTAAACGGTGTTTCTAAAAATAAGATCATAACTGATCAAGAACATGCTTTAGAAGCTAATATTCCTCAAGAAGCGGTTGGCAAAATTGTATTTACTACTACGGGATTTTATTTACCAATTTTTGAAGGTGCGAATCAAAATACACTCAGCTTAGGTGCAGGTACTACTTATTACAAAGATGCTGCAATGGGGAAAGGTAACTATGTTCTTGCTGGATATAACGTTAATACGTCCAGCGTACTATTTTCTGATGTGAGTGATCTATCTATAGGGGAAGAGGCAGACTTAGTGGATTCTCACTATAAATATCAGTATACAATGACAAAGAGAGGCGAAATCTCAGATTATGTTCAACTAGTTAATACTCCAGAGAAACAATCCTTTTTATCTCTTCCAAAATTAGGAAAGAAACCTTTACTGACACTCTTAACTTTTAAAGCCAGCGATATGAAAAGCTGTGAGGTATTGCAAGGTGAGTTAATAAATGTAGAGGAAATTCATAAAGGAAGTGAGTAAAATTCAACAAGTTGTAGAAAAAATGATCAATAAAATGAGCGCGCTCTTTCTGTTATTGCTTATATCAACTCTCTATTTGATATGGACGATAGGTTTGAGTCAGCCAACGATTTTATTCCTTTACAACAATGCAGCGCAACTCGTTACATTTGTTGTGGGATGTTTATTTCTCCTTAACGTGTACAAAATGGATAAGAAAGATGCAATTTATATTGTAGTAGGCGTTCTTTTTTACTTATTTTTCTCTTTCTTTAGAAGTTATCGAGGAGATACTATGTATGGGGATCTTATTGTTCCCACGATCATTGCATTCCTTTTAATCGTAAAATGGACAGAATTTACAGGATTTGATCGTAGCTTATATCTTTTGGTGTTTTATGTATTTCTATTGATTACAGTTCACCGAGTATTTACTGAGATACCAGTACCTAAAGGAGAAAGCATATGGCACCTATCGAACAAATTATCTGATATATGGATCAACACAAACACGATAGGCAGTTCTCTTATGACGTTAGCCTTTCTTATCACAGGTTTTGCTAGTTCATTTGGTAAATGGTATATTCGATTGCTATCTTTGCCAGCGTTGGCATTAGCTTTAGCGACTGTATGGGTTTGTCAATCAAAGTCAGCCCTATATGCTCTTGTAATTTTTCTTATCTTAGAAATTTTACCCAAAAAAATGTTTCGAAAGTCTTATCTGTCCTTTATTATGTATGCAATTGTAGCGGTGTTGGCCGTACCGATTTCTTACTTTGCTGCTATGTCAGATAAAGTTCATTTGTTTACAGGACGAGAAGAGATTTGGCGCAAATTTTACGAAACATTAGGAGAAAAAACAGGTCAAGTTCTAATCGGCATGAAGCAGTTTTTTTTCCATCGAGGAAATCAAATTTTAGGCAACCATAATAGTTATCATGCAGTAATCAACCATTATGGGTTAATAGGATTTTCTATATCAGTAATTCTCTTGCTTAGTCTCATTTGGTTAATAGTAAGAGGGAAAGATCTTACAAATGGACAAATCACCTTTTTATGGACATTTTTAGCAATTATGTGTCAATCGTTCATGGAAGAAACACTTACGACTATTAGCTGGGTACCAATAGTATTCATTATGCTAGGGATGGCCACACATAGTTATAAAACAAAAAATACAATCAAATCATAGTTGATAAACACTTTTTCGTTTAGAAGAAGTGTTTTTTATTTTGCCTGGAAGGAGGGAAGTGAATGAAAAAAAGGATTATTAGCTTTATAGGAATCCTTATGATCATAGCAATAAGCATTATCGGTTATATCGGATACCAAAAGTACGAGGGAAAAGTCTTTCAACATACGATTGAAAAGAAAGCACAATCGATTCCAATCAACAAAAATGCAAAAGCCTACCAAGATGATCCTACAAACGTAAATAGTGATCTATCTATCGGAGAAATGGTATCAATTCAAAAAGAAGCAATAGAAAAAGGAATCAATAAACAAGTGGGCGGTCAAATACAAATACCTTCGATAGGTTGCCAATTACCGATTTATAAAGGCGCAAACCAGTTCACATTGAGTTTAGGAGCAGCTACTTATTTTTATGAAGATGCTGAAATGGGAAAAGGAAATTATGTCTTAGCAGGACATAATATGGAGGTACCTGGTGTCTTATTTTCAGACATTCAAAAACTTTCATTAGGGGAGGTGATGGATTTAATTAGTAACGATAGTATCTATCGTTACCAGGTGACACGTAAATTTATCGTACCTGAGTACTTCAAATTAATTAATGGTGTTCCTGAAAAGAATTCTTTCTTATCTTTACCTAAGAAAGGAGAAAAACCGTTGTTGACGCTCTTTACTTGTGTTTATACTGCACAGGGCAAAGAAAGATACGTTGTACAAGGAGAGCTGCAACAACAACTTGTCAATCAATAAAAAGCTGTTGAATTAAAAAACTAAGGAGATAAAAAAATGGCGATCAATCAGTATATAAAAAAAGCTGGAATGCTTGTTGGAATGTTAGGAATTATAGCAGGCTGTTTCCAAGGTTCTCATGTCTACGCAGATGATGTTACCCAAAAAACTCCTCCAGAGAAGGTAAACATTACCGTTCACAAATTGATGTATGATGAAGGAACACAATTAAATGTTGATGTAGACGGAATCAAAAATGATGGCTATACGCATGATCAATATCCCGATGGTGTTACTAAATACAACAAAGCAGATTATGGGGACGTTGAATTTACTTTGGCCAATATCACAGATCAAGTGCTACCAACTGAAGAATCAGATCTGACAAATGCTAAAGTAGATGAGATCGTAAAAGATGTGGAGGATAAAGGCTCAAACAGTGACTACGTAAAGAATGCGACAAGCAAAATTACTTCAGCAGTTGATGAAAATGGAGAAATTACATTTGCCGATCAACCAGCATACGTAAACTCAAAAGGAAATGTGTATGTTATTTACGAAAGTAAGTCCGCAGCAGGATTAGTAACTCAAAAAGCAAAACCAATGGTGGTCATTGCTCCAATGACTGACAACACAGGTTCAGGTTTTTTAAAAGACATTCACTTATATCCTAAAAATATTGTTTCTAAGTTGAGTTTTGAATTAACCAAATTCGGTGATGATGGTACAGAGCAAAGCAAACAAACCCCTCTTAAAGGCGCTAAATTCGAATTGTATAAAGGAGAACCTGGAAAAGGAACCAAACTAGGCGATCTTGTTTCGGATGATCAAGGAAAGCTGACTGCAACAGATTTAACATTGGGTAAATACTATTTTGTAGAAGTTCCTTCAGAAGTAGTAGTTGGACCAGATCAAGAACCTACTGCTGATCAGTATTTATTGGGCGCTGACGCTCGAAACGACGAACACAATAAGTTAACCTTTGAAATTACCAATGACGGTGTTACAAGTGATTTAAAAGCTTCCTACGTAAACTACAAAGCTCCTGTAATCGATAAGACAGTAACCAACGGAACAGGGGACGAACATTCTTTCCAAGTTGGCGATGCCGTTAATTATCAAGGGACGATTCATATTCCAACAGATATTGCAGGTGGAGCAGATGGGATTACAGTAAATGGTGTGAAGAGTGAAACTTCTCCATACAGCATGTTTAAATGGGGAGATACAGCAGGTAAAGGACTATCTTATGTTGCTGAAAAAGCAGATATTAAAGTAACAAATAATGATGGTTCAGTCGTATTAAAAGAAAATACTGACTATAAAATCGAAAATTCTGATAGTGGTTTTGTGATCGATTTTATCGTAAATAATGGACAAGTAAGTGATACAGTTGCGAATTTACATGGTCAAGATCTAAAAATGACTTATAACATGTTTGTGAATGAGAGTGCTGAAATCGCAAATCCATTAACAAATAGCGTTGATTTCGTTTATAACAACAATCCTTTCAATCAGGAAGAACACCACGAAAAATCAAAAGCTGATGTTGTTACTTATGGTGCAAAATTCTTAAAAGTCGATAGTGGACTATTTGGAACTGGAATTAAGGCAACTCCTCTTGAAGGCGCAGAATTTGCTGCTAAGAATGCAGCAGGCAAGTACTACGGTGGACTTACTGATACCGATAAAGATGGTGTTAAAGAAGCAATTTGGGTGGACGATGTAGCAGATGCAGCTATTTTAAAATCAGATAAAGATGGACATTTTGAAATTACTGGATTATCTGAAGGAGATTATTCACTAGAAGAAACAAAAGCTCCAGAAAATTATCAAAAACTAACAAAAGAAATCACTTTTACAGTAAATAAAGATTCATACAAAGAGGAAAATAGAATCACAATTAAAAATAGTCAAAAAGCTTCAGTACCTATGACAGGTAGCAATGGTTTTGAAATGTATGTATTAACTGCTTGCTTATTACTAGGTGCAGGAGCAATTTCTACTGTTATTTACTTTAGAAGAAGAGCTTAAAAGGAATAAATTCCAATGTTAAATAAACAATCTAGAAAAAAACAAATCGTGGGGAAATGGATTATTGTTTTATTATTACTTTCAGCCGTAGGTGTACTTCTTATGATGCCAGCTGAGGCAAATGTAGTAAGATACCAACAAAGCCAAAGAATAGCTACATTTGAACAAACAGGAACTTCAGCAAAAACTGATTCTTCTTTAGACGTTGCTAAGATAGAATTAGGAGATCCAGTTGGAATACTTTCTATACCAAGTATTTCGCTGAAATTACCAATTTATGATGGAACGTCGGAAAAAGTTTTGGAAAATGGTATCGGAATTACTGAAGGAACAGGTGATATTGAGGGTGGAATTGGCAAAAATCCTTTGTTAGCTGGTCATAGCGGATTATATAAAGATAGTCTATTTGATGATCTACCTTCAGTGAAAAAGAACCAAAAGTTTTATATTCAAGTAAACGGTGAACAACATGCTTATCAAATCTATCGAATTGAAGAAGTCCAAAAGGATGAGTTGCAACGGAATTTTGCTACTTATTTAGCACCAGATCCTAATAAAGACTGCGTTACATTAATGACGTGTACACCTAAGGGGATTAATACCCATCGTTTTTTAGTTTATGGAAAGCGTGTTTCCTTTAATAAAGAACAGTTAAAAAAGGAAACAGAAGTGAATAAGGGTTTCCCTATGAAATGGATAATTGGAGGCATTACTTTTCTTGCAGTAATAATCATTGGGTCTATCTTTGTTTATAAATGGATAAAAATATAAGGAGTGAAGCAAGCATGAAGAAACATAAATGGTTGTTTATTTGTGTTGCGGTTCTTTTTTCTGCTGTGACTTATTCTAGTTCAGTTCTAGCAGACACAGATAATCAAGATCAAAGTACAGATCAAACAACGCAAACCACCGAGAGTAGTACTGTACAAAGTTCAGATGAAATTGCTAATTCTTCAACAGCTACTTCTTCAGACACAGATGAAGTCCCAACTGCTGAAGATGATCAAGTAGTAAAACAAGTGATTCATGTACAAAAAATTATTTCTTCAGAACAACTGAATAACCAAGGAAGTAAGTTAGAGAAGCAATCGGGAGTTAATGGGGCGCAATTTGTTGTATATGATGTAACTGACATTCTTCAAAAAATGGATACGAATGGAAAACAAGTGGATCAAATTGAGTCACAGTTAAAAGAGCGAGTAAAAAAACTCTCTAAAGATCAACTCAATCAAGTAGTTGCAGGTGAAACGAAAACGGTAGATCAACAAGATGGCATATTCGAATTTACAGCTGAAGGACCAGCAAACAAAAAGAAAGCTTACTATATTGTAAATGAATCGAGTCCAGAAAATATCTCTAATAGTGAAGATATTTTATTGTTGACACCTGCTTCTAATGAAAATGGAGAAATATTATCTGATGTTTGGATTTATCCGAAATCAGAAGCTTCCCAACCAAAAGAAGAGGTTAAAAAAATTGTCTCTACAGGTGTAAAGAAAAACTTTTTTCAAAATATTTGTGACTTCTTTACTCACTTATTTTCAAAAGAGTAAGGGTTATATAGTATGAAAATAGTTAAACTATTCTTTTTTAATATTATTTATTTGGCCGCAGTAATTTTATACTGCGGTTTATTGTTTTCTCAGTTGTCTATTGTACCGAGATACCAACCGTATTTAATGAAACTGCTGCACATTTCAGCAGCTTCTATGCCACTAGATATCATGAAAGAACTTGTAAGTAGTCCGTTTTTTATATCGGTGGTTCTAATTATAGGTGTTGGAATCTCGCTATTGATCTATAAGAAAGAAGGGATGAGGGAATGAAACTGAAGCGCTTATGGATGAATCGATTGAAATATGCTGTTCCTTTGATGATGCTCTTAGGTGCATTGCTAGGGTTAAAAGCAACAAATGTCTTTGCTGAAAAAGTCATTGTGGATCCAGACAATCCAATTCAAAATGTAAAAAACAATTTTATTATTCCAAAAGATGTATCTAATGCTAAGACAAATATTACAGTAGACGGAGCCTCTAAAGTTTATAAATATCACGTAGATGCGAACAAGGGAGGTTTTACAGACGATTATGTAGGGTTAGTAGAAGGAAATAAGAATATTCGCTATCCCTCTTTCCAAAAAGAATACGGTGAAACAAACTTAGTTTTAGAAGGTGTATCAACTAATACTAAGATCAACATTGATTACGGAAAAATCGGAACGTATAACGGAAAGAAAGTAAATGTGAAATTGGTTCTATCTAATATCCATTTATATTCAGATACGACTCCTTGGAATTTGATGGACGATAATTACACGAAAACTCACTTTCGAGACGATGGATATAAGAATGCTAATGGTGCAATGAGCAAATCCAAGAAAAGAACTGTGTTTTGGATCTCAGATAATCTTTTTTCGGGTATTGTTTATCATTCCACACAAATGAATGTACAATTGGTTGCAACTTATGAAGACGGTAGTCCTGTTCAATTTTCAGGAGATACATTTATTAGCTTTAACTCCTTAAATCCAGCAGCAGGAAAAAGCACCGATTTAAAAGGGGAATATGCACACTATGACAAAATGGATAAGACAGATTGGTATGTAAGAAAAGACACAGTTCTTTCAGAATTCAAATCTTTCTACAATAATCTAAATGTTGTGGGTGGCCATCCTGGAGGAAGTTCTAAACTTACACAAGCGGATAATGACTTTAACAATTTACACGATAAGCTTGGAGATCCTAAGTTCGGTCAAGGGACTGTATCCTTTAAAATATCTGAAGCTAATCCAACGTTTGTAATTGGTTCTTCCAATGTACAGACCTGGTTTACTTTATCTTCTGCCACTATTTTTAGCGTAGTTCCTGATGAACCTGAAAAAACTGGGGTCGATAAAGATGGAAACGACGTTAATAATAAGGTTTTACAAGAAGGAGATACGATTAAATATCGAATCAAACAAAAGGTAAACCGCTTAGGAGTAGATTTACTGGCGGTTTATGATCGATTTGAACTGATTGATAATTTGCCTAAAGAAGTAGATTACGTCGATGCACACGTAGAATGTGGATCAAATAAAAAATTCGATGTATCTGGTGAAGTAACATATGACAAAGCCAAACACCAAGTGAAGTATGCTGCAAAAGCAGATACGTTAAAAAATCGAATGAAATATGATGGAGAAACTTACGAATTAGTAATTAATGTGAAGGTAAATAAATTAGCAAACCAAAGCAATGTTGCTAAAAACCAAGGAACAACAATTATTAACAAAGTAGAAAAGGATACAAATATCGTTACAGTATATTTTCCTAAAGTACCAGTCAAAGAAGTGCAGCAAAACGGAAAAGATGTCAATGGACGGAATGATGGAGAAAAAGGAACACCAACTGGTCCATTGAGTGCAGGTTCTGAAGTTCAATATTTAGTAACGCAAAAATGGCATACAAAAGGCGTAGACATTGCTGAAGATCATTACAAACAATTCAGTATTAAAGATCCGATTGAAAAGCGTTTAACATACATTGATGGTTCTGCTAAAGTAATTGATAAAAGTACAGGAACAGATATTACTACACAAGGAACAATCAACTATGATAGTAGCTCTCGAACATTGAAGTGGAATGCTTCAGATGAATTTTTACAAAAAAATGAGTTAGATGGACGAGAAATTCAATTGGTATTTACAGCAAAAACGCCTTTACAAAAGGAAACAAGTATTGATAATCAAGCAACAGCAACGTTTGATAATATCTCTAAAGATACCAATGTGGTTACAATCGGGGTAGATGTAAATTTACCATTGGTTACTATTCCTAAGACTGGTTCAAATCGCTTAGGCGTAACAACAGCTGTTAGTTTAGTATTTATGACATTTGGTTTGTTAGGCTATATTGTCATTAAAAGACAGTAAACAAAAAAACAAGGCTGGTTTTCAGCCTTGTTTTCTTGTTTCTCTATTTAAATATTGGATTTGCGCTGATAAAGACATTATCAGATCCAAGTGAACCTTCAGGGGATACTTCATAAGCATGTGATAGTCCCAAAATGCTTTGATTATCATATAGTAAGTTTGCATTATGACCAGGACTATTTTTCCAACCGATCATAGCATTTACTGAACCTGTGTCGGAAAGGATCTCGTCAACGTAGAGGTAGAATCCACTAATGTTTTCACCTTTACCACCATAACAACCTAGGCTTTCAAGTAGATCTTGGAATGTACCACCACCAGGTCGATAGTGACTAAAGCTTACTTGCAATTCTTTTGCACGTATATCAGCAGCTTTTTGTACGACGTCGTTAAATTGCATTGGAGCAACACCGTTTTGCTGACGATACTGATTTAACCATGCTAATTCTTTCTGACGGACGTAGTTGTTTAATTCGTCTAGCGAGATATGTTTGTATTTGAAAGTGATCGTTTTATTTTGATCAACGTTATTGACCAATCGTTGGCCGTTTTTATCCACTGATACTGTTTGATCATCATTTCTGCATAAGAAATAGTTTTTATCAGTCATGTTTATCCAAGGAGTAGCAAAATTATCTCCTTCATAAACAGTTTTAGTGTCAGTAGAAAGAACAGCGTTTGTATCAGTATCTATATGATTCACCGTAACCTTATATTGGTGAGTGTATGCAAACTGAATACCTTGATTGCTCGTAACATTATTTAAAGTAATAGTACTTTCAGGGCTTTCCCTTTTATCAATAACAAAGTTAGTGAATGTTGGTGCTTTAATAGTAATATTTTGGCCGTAGATTACTGGATAGCTCTTACTAAAATCATAGAGTTCTTGAATATTTGGGTCAGCATCCGAAACTTTATTTGGACGAGCTTTCACTTCAACTAGAAAGACTTCATCATAGTAAAAAGTAAATGTGGTATTTGTGTTAATCGTTTGTGTTTGTGTTTCATTCCCATTTACTTGGTACTGTGGTGCTTCATAGTTAGTCAAGTCGGTTCTAGCTTTTGCAGTGTAACTTGTACCAGCTTTTACTGAGATATGGTCTTCTTTTAGCAGTGTTCCAGTTTGTCGATTCATATGACGGACGGTTACCGCATATTCTGAAGGTTTAGGTTTGTGTTGTAATCCTTTAAATGCAGAATCAAGACTATTTTTAGCATTATTTACTTGGTTTTGAGAAGCTTTAGAATCGTCTAGTACTTTTTTAGCATTGGATAAAGCAGTCTGAAAATTATTCCAAGATCCTTCTGTAAAATCTCCTTTAGCAGTTGATTTTACTTGGTTGTACAAGGCTTGTAATTCCGTTTTGTTCACAGTAGGAGCTGGTTTTTTCTTTAATCCCTTGTAAGCAGAATCTAATGTATTTTTAGCACTATCCACTTGTTTTTGATTCGCTTTTGAATCATTTAACACTTTTTTAGCATTGTTTAGGGCGCTTTGAAAAGTGTTCCAGGTACTATCTGTGTAATTATCTTTCTTTGTACCTTTAACTGAAGTATAGAGGGCTTCTAAAGTAGATTTGTTTACTGTAGGTTTTGAATCGTCGGCACCGTACCAGCCAACACCCTCATATTTCCAACCATAGTTCTTAGTTAGCCATTGGACCTCTTTCCAACTGGCAGTGTAATGGTGTGAACCGCTTGTAACACCTTTAAGGAATAAGCGATAAATCGGGTGATTGTTTTTGGGAGCTGATCGCCAAGCAGGACCTTCATAAGTCCAGCCGTAGTTCTTAGTTAGCCACTTTACTTCATCCCAGCTAGCAGTGTAGTGGTGATCACGTAACCCTTTGTTGTAGAGACGATAGACAAGATTGCCGCCACTTGTTGGAGCTTCCCAAGCAGGACCTTCATAGTTGCCCCACTTGATTTTAACTAAGTGATCACGTTCTTTTGTGCTGGAAGTATAAAAGTGTTCATGATTGTCTGGATTGTAAAGCCGATACATGACATTAGTTGATGCAGCATCAGCGGATAATCCGATGGCAAGTGTGGCAGCAAATGTTCCTACAGCTAAAATAGTTTTTGTGTTTAACAATTTCATATTTTCATCTCCTAATTAAATTAAAATTGATTACATGATTAGTATATATCGGTAAACCGATATAGTCAATAAAAATAATAAAGAAAAAGCCAATCCTGCGCTAGGATTGGCTTTTTCTTATATTAATTACTCTTGAGTAGAGTCAAAATCTTTCATACTTTCAGCTAAAGTAGTTAACTTTGAGGCATTTAATAATCGCATATTATCGATACTTGAACGTTTATTTGCTAAATCACTGACAGTAGTTAAAGGTACGCCAGATTCTGTTGATATAGAACGAACTGATTTACCACTATCAAATAATAACCATTCGATTTTGCTTTTATCTGCGTACATTTTTGGTAACTCCCCTTGTCTGATTTTCTTTATTATATCTCTTTTTGAAAAAAAATCACAGGTGCAAGAGGAAAGAAAAAAACTTTTTAAGAAGGAGAAGGAAATGAATATAAGGTCACCTTGTAAGTCTGTATAAGTCGCTGCTAGAAAAAAACAAAGGAGTGAAAACAATGCAATGGAAGTTAATCGAAAATTATCCTAGACAAATGTCAAATCAGGAGGCTATGAAAGAATTCATACTTAGATTATCTAATTTCTTTGGAGATATTGAGTTAGTAAAAAGGATAACTAATTGTAAGGATAATCAAAAATGTTCAGAAATTGTCTATTTTAGTAATGGATCTCAATTCAAGATAGATTTAGAAAGAGATCCTGGTACGTATGAAATTAAATGTCTAGCAAATTATCATCACAATAAAGCTTATTTAGACAAGTTAACAGAATCTGATTATGAATATTTGTGCCATTTGGCTATGGAAAATTTAGTTAGACTAACAGAAATTCCAGGAGTTAAAACATTGAATCAGCAAGAAGAAAGAGAGAATGAGATTCTCTCTTTTTTAGTTCCAAAGTTGATGATCATTACAGGTCAAGCAACTGAAAACAACTTTAATTAATACATGAAAGGGATTGATCAGTTTGAAATATCAAAGACCAACAAATCGTGCTTCAGGTTTTAAACAATTTAACGTAGGAACCCATGAAGCTAAAATTATCAAAGTTGATAAGAAAAAATCGAAAAGTGACAACAACATGTTTAAATTGCTTGTTGAAGGGCGTAACGGCGAAAAAGGAAATTATTATCTTACGTTTGGAACGGAATTTACTGACGAAAGCTTGAGCTTTCTTATTGCAAGTATAGAAGATGCAGGGACAGATATTCCTGACATTGACTTCGGATATAACATAGAAACATTTAACTTCCTACGAGGAAAAGATGTATTTATCGAAGTGGAAAACAAACCTTTTAATGGAGAACTCAAACCAGCTGTAACTAAGTTTTTAACATTGGAAGAATTTGAAAATAGTGTTTCTATTGATGAAAGTGTTAATGAAGATTGGTAAAAAATTCAGAAAAGAGGAAATTTTAATGGACATTATTACAAAAATTATTACAACAATTGGTGGAATTATTGGTGTGCTAGCAGCTATTTCAGTATTAGTTGGGATTAAAAATATTCGTTCAGGTATGTCGAATGATGATTCAAGAACTTTAGATAAAGGTATCGAACAAACGATTGTTGGTGGTGTAATGGCGTTAGTTGTTACAGGAGTAGTTGCTTATGTAATTACTCAAGTCAATAATATTCAGTTTTAGGTGATCGTTTATGAATATACCTGATTCTACACTTGACCAACTATTTAAGTCACTAAGCGAGTATAATCCAACAACTAACCAGGTAATGGAAAAAATAGCTACTGTAATGCAGCCGCTGGCTATGGCAATAGTCGGTATACTGTTTTTGATTGAGTTAGGTAATTATTCAAAAAAATTCAATCATGATGACGGCGGAATGACTACAGAAGTATTTATAAATATAGCTGCAAAATATTTAGTAGCTTGGGCATTAATTATGTCTTCAAGTCATATAATAGATGGAATTGTGTGGTTCTTTATTCAAATGGCAAAATGGATTCATTCCGTTTTGCCATTAGGATCAGGAGCGGATACAGTTCCTGGAGTTGCTGATGGTTCCTGGTGGCAAAAACCACTAATGTTTTTATTCCAAATTATTGCCTATGTGTTTATTGGTGTAGCAAGTGTTATCACAAACATTTTAGTATTTCTCCGTTCTGTACAACTATATATTGTTAAAGCAGTAGCTCCGATTTTAATCGCCTTTTTTGTAAGCGAGGAAATGAAATCCACCGCAGTAGGTTTTTTAAAGCAAGCAATGGCATTTGCTTTACAAGGCGCACTATTAATTTTACTTATCGGGCTAATTCCTGTACTTACAACAAATGATTTCCTTTCAATATCATTTAGCGGTGATTTTTGGGATAAAGCAGGAGAAGTTATTCAATGTATTATGACTTATATTGCGCTGATTCTGAAATACATTGCGATCATTATATTACTCATTGGGTCGCAAAATATGGCGAAAAGATTTGTGGGGGCGATGTAATGGCAAGTTCACAATTTTACCGAGACGTATCTAAGGTTGAAAAAAAGATATGGGGGATTAGTATAAGACAGCTAAAAGCAGGATTTTTATTGTTCTTAGTTGCTGTTGTACTAATGCTTGAAATCTTTTTGCTTCCTACCTGGATCTTTAACCTGGTTAGTATACCGACAGCCTTCTTATTAGGTATCTATCCTACGTATCTTTTATTAAATAAATGGAAGGACAAAAAAAGAGATATAGAACTTTACTTTATTTATGAAGATCGATTTTACACAACTGGACAAATACGGAGGTATGAAAAGAATGAATTTATTCAAGACAAAAACGTTAAAGAAACAGATCCAATCTAAAAAAATAGAATCAAGTCAAAAGAAAAGAATTCAAAAACAAGCAAATCCCAACGTTCAAGATTCCATAAAATATACTAGTCAATTTGAAGAAGGCTTGATGCATATTGTGGGGAATGAATATTCTAGAATGTATAAATTAGGAGAACTTGATTATGAAGTATCTTCTGAAGAGGAACAATTAGATATTGTTATGGGATATGCAGACGGTTTGAATGCATTGGACAAAAATGCACGTTATCAACTTTTAGTTATAAACAAGCCAATCCATTCAAGCATAATTGATAAAGTCCTTTTGCCTTACCAAGCCGATCCGACAGATAATTATCGACAAGAAATTAACGATATTATCCAAAATCATTTTAGTCACGATCAACGAAATTTTGAGATTGAAAAATATGCTATTTTTTCAACGAAAAGTAATTCAAAGAAACAAGCGAATCGATCAATAGAAACAATTGCTAAAAACTTCAAAAATAGATTTGATGCGAACGAAGTAAGCTTGTCAGTGACACCGATGAGTGGGATTGATCGTTTGAACACGATGTCAGCATTACTAAGACCTGGTGAATACTTTAGTACAACCTACAAAGATATTGAAATTTCTGGTTTGTCTAGCAAAGCTTTTATTTCTCCTGGAAGATTGTCTTTTCCTACCAAGAAAGATTATTTTAGATTAGGTCAAAAATATGGGGCTGTACTCTATATTCGTCAGTATCCTAAACATTTAGAAGATATGCTTATTAAAGAATTATGTTCTGAAGGAATTGAACTTGCTATCAGTTTACATGGAACGCCGTATGATATGGTCGAGGCACGAAAGAATATTCAAGCAATGCAGACTTTGAATAACGCCGATATTCAAAGACAACAAAAACAAAATTTTAAGAGTGGAATATCTGAAGATATGATTTCTGGCGAAGCTGCTGAGATCAAAAAATCCACAAAAGCCTTAATGGAAGAAATAAAAGATAATGGACAAAAATTATATTCGGGTATATTTACAGTACTTTTAGTTGCAGATACTGAAGAGCAGTTAGAAGAAAACATTAAAACTGTGAAAAATGTAGGTAATAACTGGCAGGTCATATTTGAGCCTGTAGTAGCGTATAAAGAAGAAGCTTTAAATACAGTGTTACCAATAGGAAAACCTTATTTAGACGTTGAAATGAATTACATGCGTGATATGACCACAGCTAATATTGTTACACAAGTACCATTTACGAATATAGAACTTCAAAGTCCTACAGGTATGTTTTATGGGGTGAACCAACGAACAAACAATATGATCACGATTGATAGAAAGAAAGATCTTCTAACACCGAGTGGCTTAATGTTTGGTACTTCTGGTAGTGGTAAAGGAATGGCCACAAAAAATGAAATTATTGGGGTACGTCTAAAATACCCAAATGATCGCATTATTATTGTGGATCCTGAAAGTGAGTATTTACCAATAGGACGTGAATTTGGGGCAGAGATACTAGATATTTCAACAGGAACGAATCACCATTTTAATTTGTTAGACATGGTAGATAAAAATTTACTAGATAATGAAGATCAAAACGTTGATTTAGTAAAAGAAAAAGCGAACCTATTAATAAGTTTATTCGAGTCGATTCTGAAAGAGTTTAACGATGAAGAAGCTGCTATAGTTGACCGAGTGACTAGATTAACTTATGAACAATATGAAAAACCAACACTTGTTGAATGGCATAGAGTCATGCAAGTTGAAGGTGAGACGGATAACGCAGCGAAGATGTTAGCAAATAAAGTAGAACCATACACTATTGGCTCGCAAGACATTTTTGCTCATGAAACAAATATTGATCTCTCTTCAAATTTTATTGTGTTCAATATTAATAAGTTAGACGAAAAAATGAAGCCTTTTGCAATGAAAGTTATTCTTGATCAGATTTGGAAACAAGTTGTTTCAGGTCAAGGAAAGGTTACAACTTGGTTGTATTTCGATGAACTACAATTAAACTTCAATACTGAAGAGAATGCTCATTGGTTTATGGCTTTATGGTCTCGTGTACGTAAATATGGAGCAATTCCAACTGGAATTACTCAGAACGTATCTACTTTATTAGATAGCGCTGCTGGTCGTAAAATGATTTCCAATACGGAATTTTTAGTATTACTACGTCAGAAACCAGTAGATTTACAACGTCTAAGAGAAATGATCCGTTTAACTCCTAAGTTGATCAACTATGTAGGAGAACGTATTCCTCAAGGAACTGGACTAATATCAGCAGGCGGTGTAATTGTCCCATTTGAAAATCCTATACCTTCGAATACTATGCTTTATCAAATCATGAATACAGATGCATAGGGCGTGATTGTATGAAAATAACGCAAGATAACAATCAGAAAGAACAACAAAAAGCACTCCGAAAAACATTACAGAAGAAAACCTGGAAAGAACAGCAAAAAGTGACGCCTAGAGTTAAGGAGGGCATAAGTAAAAATGCCTTCCTTAAGCCTAGAGAAGCAACGAAAACTACTAAAAAATCATATAAAATAGCTAAAAAAAGATATAAGTTAGCTAAAAGAAAATACAAAGTAGAGCAACAAAAATATAAGCGGAATTTGGTTTCTAACGAAAAAAAAGCTACTGTTAATCATATTATTGCAAAGAAAAATTATCTTGAAGCGAAAACAGAAAAAAAGGTAACGAAAAAAGTTCATAGAAAAACAAAAGCTGCCGACACTTCGAGAGTAAGCTACCAACTTAAACGAGAAGCTAAACAATCTGTGAAAAATAAAGTAGTGGGTAAAGTTAATGAAGCATTGAGAGAAGATGACACGCTTAAAGAAGGTGTGAACTTATACTCAAAAGCGCAACGTTACAAGCAAAACATGCGACGAGGATACAAAGTTTCGAAAAATGTTGGTAAGGTATCATTAAAAGCAGGAAAAGGCACCTATGGGCTTGGCAATCGTTCTTATAACTATATTAGAGGACGTGGTTTTCAGCGAACTCCTGAAGATCAAACCATCAGAAAAACATTAATGAAAAAGCTACGAAATTCAAGACAAAGGTTTAAAATGGCTCGTGAAGCTAAAAAAGCAGAGCAAGGATTAGGTCTCATTCGCTCCATTATGAATGGACAAAAAACGATGAGCCAAGCTGCTACATTAATAATAAAAAGTCCCATAACATGGATTGTTTTGGGGCTTTTTTTAATTGTCGTTATCATTGCTGGTGCAGTGGGCAGTTCACAAAGGCCAGCAATCGTACAAGATGATTTTGAACTTACGGATTCGTGGACTTATTTTACTAAGCTTGATGCTGAAAAAACAGACACGAGTAATGTTTTTTATACCCAAATAGATGATGTCATGTTTTATATGAATGGTGTATTCGATGACTATAAATTAGGAGATATTATGCCTGTAGGATCTCTTACATACAAAATGTATTTATCTGATCTATGGGAGGCATTAAATGGTAAAGCTCCTGATTATTCTATTACAGACATGGATAAGTTAATGAAAGATAAAAAGTCAGCTTATTATGTTGCACCAGATATATATGAGAATTTAAAGGAAGCACGAGATACATTTGGTTACACGACTTTAGAGAATCAGTTAGGAAATCCCTTTAATACGGACAGCTTAGTTGTAACTAGAAGATACGGTTATGAAAGAAACGGAGACAATATCACTTTGAATCCAAGTATTGATATATCTGTTACGAGCAATCAAGAGCTAAAAGCACCTATGGGAGGGATTGTTTCTCTAAAAAAAGGATCTAATAGCTTAACAATTGAAAAAGATAAGTCTAGTAGGATTACTTTAAATGGTATTAATCCTAGTCGATTTAATGGTGGAGAAACTATTTCTGAAGGAGACTATATAGGAAATGCGACAAAAGAGTCTTTACAAGTAAAGTATGAAAAATTCGATAAAAAAACCAACAAATGGAAAACTGTTAATCCAGGGTTTTACTTCAAAAAAGTAACATATACTCAATTTACTTCAGTAGGTTCTTCGGATTTTGATCCAGATGGAGATGTAACTAAAAGAGCGAAAACGATATATGATGAATTGACAAAGATAGGGGCTACACGAGAAGGGATCTCGGCCGTTCTTGGTTGTTTTGATGTAGAAAGTTCCATTAATCCAAAACGTGCTGAAGGAGATTATTTATCACCTCCTGTTGGTGCAACAGCTTCTTCTTGGGATGATCCTGCATGGTTAGCAATGGGCGGAATGGAAATATATGGCAAATATCCCAATATTATTCACCGAGGTCTAGGGTTAGGACAATGGACCGATACGTCAGATGGTGGTCGCAGACATACTTTACTTCTAGATTACGCTAAATCAAAGAATAAAAAATGGTATGATTTAAAACTTCAAATAGACTTCATGCTGCATGGTGATACTCCAGGGAATAGAACAGCTTTTATGAATACGATCATGAGTAAAACAGCTGCTACCATTCCAGAGTTAACGAGTTATTTCTTAACTTATTGGGAAGGAAATCCTGGAGATAAATTAAGCCAACGTATTCAGTCAGCGCAGAACTGGTACAATTATTTCTCTTCTAATTCGGACGATACAAATATTAGCGGCAACGAAGTATTCGAAAAATATAAAGATAAAATGAAGCCATTACCGACAAACAAAGAAATGAAAGATGGTTGGCCAGGAAATAGTTATGCTTTGGGGAACTGTACCTGGTATGTATACAACCGAATGAAACAATTTGGAAAGAACCTGTATCCATTAATGGGGAATGCAAAGCAATGGGTTTACAACTATGTTCAAACTCCAGGAGCTTCGCTGGTATCCAGTCCAAAACGTGGAGATGTCGCTATTTTTACAAATGGAACAGCAGGATCCAGTGTTTTATATGGACACGTTGCAGTTGTCGAATATGTAAACTCAGATGGTAGTTTTGTCATATCAGAAATGAATGTACGAGGTCCATACACAATGGGCTGGAGAGTACGTAAAAAGGAACCAGGTGTTTACTTTATGCGTGTTCAACAATGAAATGGAGGATAAAAAACGTGTATAATGAGCGGAAAATTCAACTTGTAAAAAAAATAGGTGCTTTTTTTCTATGTGCATTATTACTTATCATAGGAATTTCAGTAGGGATAGGAATTGGGTCTTCCCATGCAGCTAAAGAGGAACGACCTGTTAAAAAAGAGGTTGTTCAAAAAGAAAAGCAGTTAACACCTGAAACAGTAAATAAGTTTTTAATTGCATACTACACGAAAAAAGATTTAGGAGAGAATAGAAATAGATATAAGCCACTTATGACAGATATGATGTATACCCAAGCGACGTCTGAAGAAGAACAACCAGTAAATCAAGCCTATAAAGGGTATGTAGTAAATCAAGTGTTAGATAGTGCAGAAATCTATTTAAACGAGGATCAATCATCAGCGATTTGTGTAGTTAATTATAAGAATACACAGCGCACAAAATTGGGTACAGACAAAGGAGCTTTGCTAAATCAAACGAATAAGGAAAGTATCAAATTAACCTTCTTAAAACAGGGAGATAAGTATTTAGTAAATAAAATAGAACCTGTGACTTTAACAGAAGATCAAGCTTTTCTTAACTCTAAAAACTCTTACAAAGACGAGACAACAACGGAAAGCAGCGAAGAGGTTGATCAATCTGAATCAACAGTTGAAACCACTGAGCAATCAACAGATACAAGCCATTCAGATAGCAAGCAAGATGATAAAAAAACGGAGGAGACAATTGATGGCACAACAAAGTAGTAATGAATTACAAAAGAAACGAATGAAAGTAGAAAAAGAATACAAAAAATTGGAAGATAAGTTTAAACAAGCACAAGAAGCAATGAAAAATAAAGAAATGGAGCTAAAACGAATCGATGCTGATTTGGTTGCTGCGTTGCTAGTAGAAAATGATTTGACGATGAGTGAGCTACCAGAAATTTTGAAGAAAACCAAAGAACCACAACCATTGTACCAACAAAATAATTGACTATGTATAGTCTAATGGTGATAAGTCAAGATGAAATTTAAGATTTTCTTTATTGAGTAATA
>OATD01000082.1_pt1 | contig 23840 bp, 27 predicted proteins | sample 1475881 | NCBI WGS metagenome assembly OATD01 (sample SAMEA2579941, study PRJEB22360) | human gut metagenome | biome: human gut; feature: human-associated habitat; material: faeces | place: Denmark | collected 2008/2010 | reverse complement strand
GACAATCATATGAAACACTATTGAGCCTATACAACGGCTACGAGGTTGAGAAAGAACCGTTGTATGAAGTTATTATTGGTGACTTATATCTTATCAAGAAATTTAATAACAGAAATGATTTCTGTTTTGATACTAGCTGCTCGCTGTGTGCTTGGGAAAAATCTGCTTATCAGCTAACAGAAGTGGAAATCAAAGAAATTGATGAAAGATACTGGCCGTTTGCTGTGCCAGTGGAAGAGGTGACGAAATGACTAGAACATTATTATTAATTGCAGGGATATTAATAAAAGAATTGAAAAAACAACAGTCCCTTGTAGCATATTACAAAGGACTGTACGAAGGCGAAAAACTTAAGACTCAACATTGCCAAAAGCATCACTGATATTTTTTAACGAGTTGGGATCCTGTGCTGCCATTTGCATTATAGGACCAAATACACTGCTAAATATTTCTGCTTCTGCGGATTTTTGAGGATGAGAATACTTGGACATAAGTTCAGCAATTCTTTCTGTTTCTTTATCGTTTCTAACTTGAACAGCAGTTTCTATATCTTCAAGTTTATCAATAATGTTTAATAGTAAAGTGTTATCAATATTTGTTTCATTAGTTATTGGTTTTTGAGGAGTTTCGAATGTCATATGTTTTATTGTTTCCAATAATTTATTTTTCACATTTTCTACTTTATCTAAATCATTTGTAACATAGTAGATAGTTCTAAGTGTATTTACGTCAAATGGGATACTTTCTCCTTCAGTTATCAGTGGTATTAAAGGCAACCCTAATGCTTGCCTGTAACCAAATTCATAAAAAACATTAGCATTATGATAAGTTAAATCGACAATCACGAGGTCAGAGTTAGATAAGTACTCTGTAATAGTATGATCAATTCTGTCAACAGTATGTAGTTGATCTACACGAACTACTTCAAAACCTACACTTTCACATACTGGCTTTATGATGTGATTGAGAACCGTGTCGGAGTTTTTTCTTTCAGGAGAATCATCAGTTCCTATCGGAGTGACAAAAAAACATTTTTTCATAAAATAACCTCATTTCATTTTTTATTAGATTATATCAAATAATAGTAATGATAGTATTTAAAAATCTAAGAATAATTTTTATGTGTTTAACGTGAATCATTACATGGATTGATGGTATTAGAAATTAAGGCTTAGATGAATAAGTAAAAAGCGAATAAATTATGTTTTCGGGATCCATAATTATTCGGGAAATAAAAAAGCCACCTCTTTCGAGATAGCAGCGCAATACTATTTTATCATATAAGGGGTGGCGTTTGTGAGATTTCAGTGGTTAAAAGATTACCAAGAACTTGATGAGCAGATTCTTTACTTAAAGTGGAATCTTAATAAAAGTAAGCTTGAATTGAATCGATGGGTCAATGGAGATTTAGCAGACGTCCGAATCGAAAAGAATTCGAGAACTTCTTCTTTAGAAGAGAATATTCAAAAGATAGAAAATGAATTGGAATTGTTGATCGAGCAAAAAGAAGAAATGTTATTGCTGATAGATAGCTTTTCTGGTATTGATAATCAAATTGTTAAGATGAAATATGTTGATCAAATGAGCTTAGAAGATATTGCTGAATTCGTTGGATACAGCTCATCGTATATCAGACAGCGACATGCAGAAATCAGAAAGACATTGAACTTTTTAGATGAGTACGAACACAGACAAGCTGACCGATTGAAAAAAGAAAACGAAATTGATTTTTACAATAGCAAGAAGTACAAAGAACAGCTCTCTTTATTCTAAAATTACAATGTTCACTAAATGTTAGGTCATTGTAGCTATGTAAACATTGTTAGCAGCATGATATTCTATTAGTGTCAAAAAAATATGAAAGAGCCAAGATATCCCAACCGTTTTATTAATTGGTATCTGTGGCTCTTTTCTATTGCCTTTGATTAGACAGCAATAATCAAAAATAAACTAAAAGGAAATGGAAAAGCTTCTTTTAAATTTTCGTGTTTATCTATTCTATCAATGGCTACTGTTTATTATTGTTTTACAATGAGCAAAATGAATTGTTTAAATGGTATAATTCATTTATGAAAAGGAGGCTATTCATAAATGATAAAAGAAAACCAGAAAATACGATATGCCATTTTAAAAGAAATTGAAAATGGAAATTATGAAAATCTTGATTTTGGTATATTGGGAATTTCAGAAGAACAATTTAATGACCAGTTAAATTTTTTGAAAAACGAAAGTTACATTGTTGGTGGAACTTACAGCAGCAATGTTTTATTACCTGCTACTTATAGATTTTTAAAACTGACTGAAAAAGGCGAAATTTTTTTAGCAGAGAACTCAACATTTTCTAAAACATATAAAATGGCAAAAGAAATTAGAGATTGGATAAAATAGGTGTGAGAAGTCTGATGTATATCAGGCTTCTCTTCTTTTATTTTGAAAGGAGTTTTATCTATGAATGATTTTCATGAGGCTGTACTTACTTTTGATGTTCCAACGGGTATGGGGCAAGTTTATAAAAAAGCGATTGAAGATGACAACAGTAGACATTGGATTAAAAATGAAATAAAAGATGCCGATGGAAATATTGTGATTAGCGATATCAAGCCAAGCTGGAATGGCAACCACTGTAGTGTCAGTATTGATAATAGCCTGACTATTGAAAAATATTCCGGAGCAATAATTGATAGAACAGAACGCAAAACTCACCTAACCATAGCATTGATTTCTAGGACCTTACCGAATTTAAAAGAACAGGTTGAATGGTATGAGCGGATGGGCGCAAAAGTAATCAGTACAAATTACAAAGGAGAGAATCAAAATGGCAATGATCAAAATTAGAACATCCATCACAGGAACAGAGTATTGGGATTCAGAAAAGAAAAAGACTGTCGTAGTTCCGAAAGGTCAAGAACCTGATTTTGAAGCAACGGAAGAAAAAGGAATATTAAGTGATGGTAAAACGTTTGTGGCTGTTAATGGTGAACTTATTACTAATAGCAGTGAAATTCTTGATAGCGATGGAAACACTGCTGCTGATTTTGATGGAGACGAAGCTACTAATGATCAGTCCACTGAAGATACGGATGAACTGGACAACATGACTGCAAAAGAATTGCGTGCATATGCTAAGAAACATAGCATTGATATTCCTGGTGCTGTCCGTGCAAAAGGAGACATCATCAATCTTATCCGTGAAGCAGAATGAAGTACTGTCAGTTTGACGGATGCACGAACAAGATAGCAAAAGGTATCTACTGTACTGAACACAAGAGATCAAGCAGATCACGCAAGAAGAAGCAGCAAGCAAAGTCTGTTTATCATCATGAGAACAAACCATTCTATCGAACGCAAGCATGGAAAGATATGCGCCAATTTATTTATGAAAGAGAAGGCGGCCACTGTCAGCGATGTGGTCAGTTCATCTTTGGCAAGAGGGCACACGTCCATCACATTGTACCAATCAAAGACAATGAACTGCTTAAGCTTGATCCAAACAATCTCATGCTTTTATGTTCAAAATGTCATCCAATTGTTGAAAACGAAACGGAAGACAAAAAAGTTTTCCCTTCGTATTTTAATTGAAGCCCCCCTATCTATTTTCAAAATTTTTTCGCGTGGGGAGATAGGGTAGCGGGGAGTCACGCGCATCGTTAGGTCAAATTTTTCAAAAAACAAAGGGGGGTGTATACAAATATGACGACTAAAGTGCAACGTAAAGCGATTGTTGATGAAAAAGTAAGTGCTGAAAAAGCTCGTATTTTAAAAATAATGAATTTGTCTGATTTGTACACCATCACTCTTGATCCATTAATCGAATCATATTTGGATATTTTTGAAATTTACCAACACAAATATCTTTTGTGGAAGGAAAAAGGTTTTCCGGAGACGCAAAAATTCACGAATAAATCAGGGGCCACTAATCAATCGAAGCATCCATTGGCGCAGCAAGTAGAAACTTGGGCAGATAAAAAAATGAAAGCTCTAGATTTGTTGGGGCTAACGAATAAGGCTAAAACTGGTAGACAAATAACTGGCGGATCGACTGCAAGAAAAGATGAAGAAATTACACGTCCAGAAGAAAAGCCAGTAGATGAACTAGCAGCGCACAGAAACAAATGGCGTAAGAAGGCAGGTACTGAAAAATGATCGAACCTGGTGTAAATTATGCCGATTTATTTGCAAAAGAAGTAAGAAAGAAACCTGGGAAATATCCTAAAACTGTTCGTTTGGCAGTGGATCGTTGGTATCGGTGGAAAAAACGTAAAGATATTTGGTTTGATGTAGATCGTGCGAATGAAATGATGGACTGGGTTGAGTCGTTTATCGTTCATACAAAAGGTGACATGGTTGGAAAACCGTTTATTCTGGAGCCTTGGGAAAAGTTTATTTATTCATGGATTTATGGTTGGGTACGAGAAAACGAAAAAGGTCAGATTGTCCGTGTAACTCGTGAGGCATATGTCCAAATTCCCAAAAAGAATGGTAAAACACTTATTGCAGTGGGTGCTTTAGGATATGCGATGTATGGTGAAGGTGCTTTATCTGTTAACTGTTATGCATGTGCTTCTGATTTTGCTCAGGCGCAATATGCTGCACAACCGTTTGCTGACTCCATTTTAAATAATCCTGTTTTGCTTGATGGCACCAAAATATTTAAAGGCCCAAAAGGTACTGTATCAAGTATTACTTATGAATACTTAGATGGAGATTTAGCACTGAAAAACAAATTTATTGTTCAAACGAAAAATATTGAAAATATTGAGGGGTCGAATCCATATTTTGTCTGTAATGATGAGTTGCACAAACAGGAAAAAATGGAACAATACGATAATTTTAAGTCTGCACAGATATCATTACCACAACCATTAATGTTTAATATTTCAACAGCGGGTAAAGGTAGCAGCTCGGTTGGCATGCGTGTTTATCGTGAAGCGAAAGAAGTGTTAAAACGTGATGACAATGACTCATCGTTTGTTTTAATCTATGAGCCAAATAAAGGATATGATTGGACTGATAGAAAAGTTTGGGAAATGTGCAATCCTAACTGGGGGATATCAGTTGATCTTTCCGCCTTGGAGTCAGCGTTTAAAACGGCACAACGTTCAGCACATTCAAAAGCCGAGTTTCTAACGAAGCACTTGGATGTATTTGTAAACGGTGCGGATAATTTCTTTGAACAGGATCAAGTAGAGCCGTGTTTGGTTACTACCCAAGAGCTTGGAAATTTAAGTGGTGAACCTTGTTACATTGGTTTGGATTTATCACGCACACGAGATTTGACCTGTGTGTCTTTAAACTTCCCAACGTGGGATGAAGATGGAAAAGCGGTCCTTAAAGTGAAGCAGCTTTATTTTATTCCCAATGAAGATTTAGAGTTTCGAGAAAAAGAAGATAACGTGCCTTACAGCGATTTAGCTGAACAAGGTTTTGTTGAATTTTGCGATGGTAAAATGATTGATCAAGATCAAATCTTGCAGTACATCGAAGACTGCATGGATTTATACGATATACAACAAGTGAATTATGATCCAGCGATGAGCGACAAACTTGTTGAGAAATTGGAGAACTTAGGATTGGAATGCGTTGAGGTTGCCCAATATCCTAAAGTGTTGAACGCTCCTTTTGATGATGTCGAACGGTTGTTTTATGAGAAACGAATTCAATTTGATAATCCATTGTTCCTTTATTGCACCTTGAACGTTGTAGCAATCACTAACATCAACGGACAAAAAGCGCCAAGTAAACGTCAATCAAAGAAAAAGATTGATGGTTTCGTGGCGTTTTTGTGTGGTCATAAGGAAACGATGAATCAGATGACAGATATTGATTCGGATGAATTAGATGATTACCTTAGTTCCATCTATAGATAAATAGAAAGGCGGTGAGAAATATTGAAATTACGTGATCGGTTATCGAATGCAGTCTATTCCTTTATGGAAAAGCGTGGGTACATCGAGGATATGTTTGGCCACTATACGCGTTACGGTCAAAGATATGTAACAGATTCCTCTATCATGGAATCTTCTGATGTTTATGAATTGGTCCAGGATATCTCAAACCAGGTAGCGTTGTCCTCACCTGTTGTCATAGGTCCAGACGGTAATGAAGTGAAGGACCACCACTTGCTAAAAATTTTGAAGAATCCCAATGATTATTTGACCGGATTCGAATTTACCAAATTGGAAACAAATACCCTACTGATCAATGGTGAGACATTCCCATTAACAGATCGGGACCAGCTTCATTTGGCATACGGTGTAACCACTAAAATCAATGAACGACTTCAAGAAGAATTTGAAATGAATGGACAAAAAATACCTGGTCAAATGATTCGACACATTAAGAACATCGGAACTGATTCATTAAAAGGTGCTGGAATAATTGATCTTGCAAGAAACACTCTGGAAGGCGTTCTGAGCGCTGAAAAAGTTTTGACGGATAAATATACTAAAGGCGGTTTACTTGCGTTCATGCTTAAACTGGACGCCCACATCAATCCAAATAATAGCGCCCAAACGAAAATTGTCAAAGCTATATTGGATCAACTGGAAGGAACGCAAAATGACAGTGATCATTCTGTTAAGATGATTCCTCTGGGAAAAGGATATTCCATCGAGACGTTAAAAAGTCCTGTTGATGACGCGGCTATTTTGAACTATTTAGGTGTTTATAAAAAAGACTTAGGTAAATTTTTAGGAATCAATGTTGATACGTATCAATCGTTGATGAAAACAGACATCGAAAAAGCGATGATGTATCTGCACAACAAAGCAATCAAACCAATATTGAAGAACAAGAGCGAACATTACACCGCTCTTTTTTTTATGCCTAATTCTGGCTATCGAGTGGAATGGAAAATTAACATTTTGGATTTTGTTCCTTACTCAACAAAAACAAATATTGGCTACAACATTGTTCGTACTGGGATTACAAGTCCAGATAATGTGGCAGAAATGCTTGGTTTTCCTAAACAGAACACTCCAGAAACACAAGCTATCTATATTTCAAATGACTTGTCTATGATTGGCCAGAAAAATGCAACAGATGATTCCTTACCAACGAATGATCAAAACTTGAAAGGAGGTGATGGAAATGAAGAAGAAGGAAATTCGCACGATTGACATCACCAACCTTTCAACGCGTTCTGATGAAGAAACTCATACGAGGACCATTAGTGGATATGCTGCTGTATTCAATAGCCCAACACTATTATGGGACGATTTGAGTGAAGTCATTGCACCAGGCGCTTTTGCTAGAACGATTAGTAACTCCGATGTACGTTGCTTATTTAACCACGATTGGTCCAATGTGCTAGGACGTACTAAAAGCGGAACCCTTCGCCTTGAAGAAGATGAACGTGGTTTGAAATTCGAAGTTGATTTACCAGACACAACGGTAGCAAGGGACTTAGTTAAATCTATGGAACGAGGAGACATCAACCAATGTAGTTTTGGTTTTGTGCCGACTGAAGAAACGTGGGACTACAATTCTGAACCAATGCTTCGAACAATCCATGAAGTGGAATTATACGAGGTTTCTATTGTGCCTTTGCCAGCATACGAAGATACAGAAGCTGCATTAAGAAGTCGTGATGAATTAGAAAAAAACGTCGAAGAAAGAAAAAAATTAATCAAAAAAATTAATCAAGCGCTAGAAGCGTAGGAGGAAAAATACATGGATAAAGAATTATTGAAAAAAATGAAGGCACGTCGTGAGCAACGATTGACTGAATTACGTGAAAAAGTTGAATCAGGAGAATTACGCGAAGCAGATTTAGAAGCCGTGAAAGAAGAAATTGACAGTGTTATTGATGAATTGAACGGAATTAAAGACGAATTAGGCGCAGATTCTGGAACTGATGAAACAGACGACAATACAGATGATCAATCGAATAGTACGGATTCAGACGAAAGCCGTTCTGGTGAAGACAACGATCAAGAAGAAGATTCAGACAGTGAAGATAGTTCAGAAAATCGTTCTGGAATGATTACTCAACAGCAACGAGATGGATTACTTGGATCAATTAAGAACGGATTGGCACGTGCAAAAATGACCAATAAACAAAAAGATCAACAACTACGAAAAGCATTTGCTAATTTTGTAGTTGGAAATATTTCTGAAGCAGAAGCTCGAGCTTTAGGGATTGAAGCTGGCAACGGTTCAGTTACTGTCCCAGAAGTAATTGCATCTGAAGTTATTACTTATGCTCAAGAAGAAAATTTACTTCGTAAATACGGAACAGTGGTGCGAACATCAGGAGATGTCAAATATCCAATTCTTGTGAAGAAAGCAGATGCGAATGTAAACAAGAAAGAGCGTTCAACTGATATTGCTGAAACAGCTATTCAGTTTGATGAAATTTTGCTTGATCCTGCCGAATTCGATGCTTTGGCAACAGTAACTAAAAAATTACTAAAAATGTCTGGTGTTCCAGTTGAAGATATTGTTGTGGAAGAATTGAAAAAAGCTTATGTGCGTAAAGAAATCAATTATATGTTCAATGGTGATGACGCTGGAAATGAAAATCCTGGTGCATTAGCCAAAAAGGCTGTAGCATTTGAAAAACCTTTAGATCTAACTGCTGCAGGTGCTGGGCAAAAATTATATGATGCATTAATCGAATTTAAAAATACACCAGTGACAGAAGTGATGAAAAAGGGACGCTTTATTATTAATCGAGCTGCTTTGACTGCTATTGAAAAAATGAAAACAGATGATGGATTTCCTTTGTTGCGTCCATTTACACAAGCAGAAGGTGGAATAGGTTACCAATTAGTTGGCTATCCTGTGGATTGGACAGATGCAGCAGATAAAAAGGGTGAACCAGACACACCAGTTTTATATTTTGGCGATTTTTCTGCATTTAAAATTCAAGAAGTTATTGGTGCCTTGGAAATTCAAAAACTTGTTGAAAAATTCTCTGGTAAAAATCAAATCGGATTCCAAATTTACAACTTGCTAGATGGTCAATTGGTTTATTCTCCATTTGAACCGGCAGTATATCGCTACGAAATTACAAAACCAGTTGGTGGTTAAGATGGAAGAGCAAACTAAAGAATTGTCTTTAGAGGAAAAATTCAAATCACATATTCATTTTGAAGAGGGCATGGATGATTCTTTGCTCTCTTTTTATTTAAATATGGCAAAAGATTATGTCAAAACAGCAACTGGTGGCCAACAAGAATATCTTATTTTGATGGTTGCCGGCATTGCCTATGAATATAGAGTTTCAGAGGATGAACTCGACAAAGCTATGAATGCCATGACGCCATTTATCGTGCAAGGAGCGATTCAAAATGCCGAAGAGACAGACTAATAATCTCAGATGGAAAGCCGAATTGCTAGACATCAAAACAGGAACAGACGGAAACGATCGTCCAACTACAATTTACGAATTTAAGCGTCTAATATTCTATGAAGAACTCGGTGTGACTTCTCAAGAAAAATATTTATCACAGCAAGCCAAGACAGACGTTGTCAGACGAATTAAAGTCAGATGGGATAAATCCATCACAGAGAAATTAAGTGCGCTCAAAATTGATTCTGTAACGTATAACATTACTCGCATTTATACGAATCCCGATGCAAGAGAAATGGAGTTGAGTTTAGCTTATGTCGATTAGCTTTGATGAATTGAAAACAGCGCTGAAATCAACAAAGTTACCAGTGTTCAGAGACAAAGCCAGATTAGGGACGATGTATCCATACATTGTGTACTCAAATGTGAGTAACAGCAAAAAAATGGCATCCGGTAAAGTCTATAAAAAATTACCTTATTACCAAGTCTCTTTTTTTACACTTGGAACAGAACAGGATTTAGTTGTTATTGAACAAGCGCTGCAAAATGCTGGCATTCCATATTCAGACTTTACAGGTATACAAGGTGATGAGAATGACGATACCGTGACCAACTATTACACATATGTGAGGTGTGTGGAAAATGCCAAGTAATAAGAATGGTTTTTCTGAAATATCGGATTATTTAGGGAATCTTTCTAGAGTTGATCCAAAAAAATTATCATTGGAATCTTTAGAAGAAGCTGCAAAGTTTTACCTAGAGCAGTTGCTTCCTAATATTCCTAAGTCCCTGCTTAAAAAGAAGCATATGAGCGAACAAATAAAAGTTGTTGTTGAAGAAGACCGAGTGAAAGTCCAGTTTGAAGAGACTGCTTTTTACTGGCGCTTTACCGAAAATGGTACGACAAAACAAAAAGCACAACACTTTGCAAGCGGTACGTATGAACAAAATAAAGAAAAAATCGAAGAGATCATGACGAAGAAAATACTTGATTTATGGGAAGGATGATTTTAATTGGGAAAGCAAGATACTTTTTATTTTGAAGGATTGGACGACATTTTAATCGCGATGATGGCAACGCCAGATTCTGTTGGAACTGCTCCGACTTATAGTGAAGTTGTCCGGTTGCCTATCGCTACAAAAATTGGAGTCAAAGGCAATGGTACAGCATTGGAAAAATGGGCATCAAGCAAAATGTTCCGACGCGTGTCCCGAGAAACAAAACATGAAATTGCGTTGGATCATGTAGGTATTCCAATTGCGGTAATGGATGAAATCAAAGGGATGATTGCAAAAAGCGGAGTAACATTTAGTAAAAATACCGCACGAGAATTTCCTTACCTTGCATTTGGATTCATTGGAAATATCGAAGGCGGAGGTAAAAAAGCTGTATGGTATCCAAACACGCAACTATCTAATGTAATTGATGAAGAATACGCTACTGCTGAAGATGAAACAAAAATCGATGATGTAACTGCAAACTTTGTTTCTACAGGACTGAAATACAATAATGTGATGTATGCAAGTTTTGATTCGAATCGTGAAGAAGCGACAATGGATCTATTTGGAAAATTCATTGCTCAACCTGTATACGATGAAGAACAGTGGAAAACATTGGCTAAAGTTGGAGGTGCAGGCTAATGGCTCGGTTATCTGATTATGGAATTAACGTTGAAGACTTAAAAAATTCTGCTACTGTCACTATTCAAGGTGTAGAATTCCCTATCTCATTTACTATGCAAACAATGGAATTTATAGCAGATGTGTATGGTGGAGATTATTCGCAATTTGAATCTGATATGAACGCCATGCTATCTAAAAAAGAAGGACAAATTTCTTCTGCTAACTTATCGCCTAGTGATCTAAAAATCATGCGTGCCTTGATTTATGCCATGCTGCGTACTGGTGGTTTAGAGGAAGATCCAGAAACTATTTTCAAATTTTTGGGAATGAGTGGAGAGGTGTTGTCTGCTTATAGTACCTGTATGGAAATTTTTGCTAGCCAGACATTTCAGGTGGAAGACCTAAAAAAATCCAAGAAGCCACAAGACTTTCAAAAAACGCAAGCAAAAAGAAAGGTAAACAAAAAGAATCGGAAGAGATAGGAACTCCTTGGAGTTTTTATATTTACGTTGCTCTCACTCTATTGAATTGGAGTGAGAGTTTCTTTTTGAAGTCTACACCTAACTTGTGGCTCAAATCTTATTTACAGTGGTTACAACAAAACACCGATTTTGAACCACCTCAATCTGTAACTATGGATAAATCGCCTTGGTGGTAGAAAGGAGCGCTAAGATAAATGGCTGGTAAAGAATCTGATGTCGTTCTTAATTTTAAAACGAATGGCGAAGTCAGTTATTCGAAAACAATCAAAGAAATCAACAAAGAAATGAACTTAGCCGCTGCCGAGTACAAAAACCAAGTGTCTGCGATGGACAAGGATGCAACTCAAACAGAAAAATTGCGAGCGGCTAAACAAAAGTTAGAAAAACAACTGGGGTTAGCTGAACAACGATCTCAAATGTTGAGAGAAGAATATGAAAAATCTGTCAAAGAGACAGGCGAATATTCTGCTGAATCAGAAAAATTATATAAGCAATTGCTTAATTCGGAAACTGGAGAAAATAAGCTTCGTACAGCATTAGAACAGACGAACGATGCACTTAAAGAACAAGGTGACGTTTCTGTTGATACAGCAAAAAAACTCCAGAAAATCGAAGAAACAGGTGAGAAAGTAAAAGGCGTTGGTGAAAAAATGTCTGTTGGAGTAACCGCGCCTATTGTAGCGGCAGGAGCAGCAGGACTTGCAGCATTTGGTGAAGTTGACGAGGCACTTGATACCATCATTACAAAAACCGGAGCAACAGGTGATCAAGCTGATAGACTTTCACAGTCTTTCAAAAACGTTGGTTCAAATACTCATTTACCTTTACAAACGGTTGGGGAAGCTATTGGTGAGGTAAATACACAATTTGGATTCATGGATAAAAAACTGGAAGATTCAACCAATTATCTCCTACAGTACGCTGAAATCAATGATACAGATGTTTCGCAATCAGCAATATCTGCTCGACAAGCTATTGATGCTTATGGACTAGAATATGATGATTTGAATTCTGTCCTTGATGTAACAACGAAAACATCGCAGAATACTGGTCAATCTGTAGACGACTTGATGCAAAAAGCAATTGATGGCGCACCACAAATTAAACAATTAGGGTTGAGCTTTGGTGAAGGGGTCACTTTACTTGGACAATTTGAGCAATCTGGTGTTGATTCAAGCGCAGCTTTAAGTAGTTTATCTAAAGCGACAGTAGCTTATGCAAAAGATGGAAAATCTCTAAGTCAGGGTCTCGGGGAATTGCAAGACAAGGTAAAAAATGCAGGTTCAGAAACAGAAGCTATTAATGCAGCAGCAGAAGTGTTTGGGACTAAAGGTGGTCCGAGGATGGCCGACGCAATCCGTCGAGGTACGTTAAATTTAGAAGATTTAGCAAAAACCGCAGGAGAAAGTGGGGGAGCTGTAGGAGACACATTCGATGCTACTCTCGACCCAATTGATCAAGCCGATCAAGCTATGAACAATGCAAAATTAGCAATGGCTGACGTAGGTGAAGCAGTCCAAGTAAGCCTTTTGCCTTTCTTTGAAAAAGCAACTTCCTTATTACAGGAATTCTCTAAATGGTGGGGGTCTCTAGATCAAGATACAAAGAATTGGATCATAACAATTGCTGGTATAGCGGCAGCAGTTGGACCAGTACTAATCGTTCTTGGTTCACTTATGGGATCTGTTACAAAAATCGTTGGGGGAGTTAAAAGATTTATAGGAGTTTGGCAAGGACTTGCTGGTTTATTTGGAATATCTGGGGGCTGGTTTGCATTAGCAGTTATAGCTATTGGCGCATTAGTTACTGGACTAATTTGGGCATATAATAACGTTAAATGGTTTCATGATGGAGTGAATTCTTTCTTCAAAGGTGTTTCAGATGTAGCTGTTGAAATATTCAATTTTTTAGGTGGTTATTTTGGTGGATTTTTCGATGGTGTTATAGCAAATTTCAATAATTTTTATAATGCTGGAAAACGAATTTTCAGTGGTTTTCTAGATTTTATTACTGGAGTATTTACAGGAAATTGGTCAAAAGCATGGCAAGGTCTAGTTGATATTTTTGGAGGTATTTTCGATGGTATTGTTGCTGTAGGGAAAGCTCCTATTAATGCCATGATTGGATTGATCAATGGATTTATTGGTGGATTGAATAATATAAAGATACCAAAATGGGTTCCTGGTGTAGGTGGAAAATCATTTTCTATTTCTAAACTGCCTTATTTAGCGCAAGGGGGTCATCTGATTAATGGACAAGCGATTGTTGGTGAAGCTGGTCCAGAGTTACTGACTGCAAAAAATGGAAAAACAACAGTTACCCCATTATCTGACGAAGAAAAACGCAGAGGTATTGGCGGAAAAGTTTCCGGAGGTAGCATTGAACAGCATATCCACATTGGCAAAGTCGATGCAAACAATCCATCTGAGTTAGATCGTATGAATCGTAAATTTGCTAAAGCAAACAAACAGGCTATTCGTGATTTGGGAGGTGTTCCTATTTGAGTCGACAATTTATGAATCCAGATGAACCAAATTTTATTTGGAAAAATCGGAATGCAGTAATTGATATGAATTGCATCATTGAGGCAGAGCTTCCAGATATTATGCCGAACAAGCGATACGAAACTTACACGATTCAGGGCCGAAGCGGAGAATTGACGGAGACGTTTGATGACTATGAACCTTTTGATTTGGAAATAGAAGGGATCACTATTCCACATTCGAAACTGAGAGAAGTCAAACGATGGCTCACTGGTAAAAGCCAATTAATCACACATAATGATCCAGACAAGTATCTAGAGGCTATCTGCAGCATGGATAAAGAAGTCCCTTTCGAAAACGAGTGGGGCTTCTTTTATACATTCGATGTTACTTTTCGTTGTCAGCCACTCAAAAGAAAAATCGGTGAAGCGCCTAAAATTTTTCATTCTAGTGTTATGGATATTTTTGATCATGGTGACGAAATTGCACATCCCTATCTGGAAATAGAATCGAACGGAGGAGATATAACGATCGCTGTCGGTGATAAAAGCCTAACAATACTTAATACGTTAGCTGCAACAATCGTGGTTGATACTCAGCTTGGAAAAGCAATACAAGAAGGTTTGAATTTATTTACGCGTGGTGATTGGCCAGTATTGCAGCCTGAATGGAATCAGGTAAAAATATCCGGAAAATTTAAAGAAGTGCGGTTTTGGAATAGGAGTGTGTATCTGTGACACAAGAATTTATTTATGCTTACAAAAAAATGCCAGATGATTTGAGTGTGAACGGATCGTCGTTGGTTGACTGGGAAGATTTGCCAGAAATCAATCGTGTATTAAATGGTCAATATCGTTTTTATGGTAACTATTCAAGAAGCGGACAGTATCGCTCTTATTTAAAAAAAGGAAATTTTATAAAAGCGAAGGTGCCGGATGGTTCGTGGCAATATTTTGAAATTTATAATGTCAAAAAGAATTTGACCTCCGTTTCTGTGACAGCCAGACATATTGGTTTTATGGCCAATAAAAACTTTATCGTTAAGTCATTCACGGATAACGGCAACGGTTCTCAGATCATGACCAATCTTAAAAACAGTTTGGCATTTGATCAAAAATTCAACTATCTGTCGAATGTAGGCACAACACACCAATTTACAGCAAGACAAGTCGCGCCAGTTGAAGCAATCATTGGTTCAAACAACGGTAATCAAAATTTAACTGGCGTGACTAGTGCGGAACTTGATATGGATAACTATGATTTGAAACTGGTAAAACAGATTGGATCAGATAATGGTTTTCGGATTGATTTTGGCATCAATTTAGAAGCAATCGAAGAAGAAATTGATGAAGAATCAATTGTCAATAGTTTGTATTTGGTTGGCGGTGTTCCTGATAACGATTATGATGAAGACAAAGAACCTATCGAATATGGTTATTTAGAAATTGATGGAGTAACCAACGAGAATCGACGTATTGCCAAACGTGAAAACGGAGATTGTAAAACAGTTGATGAATTGATCAAATGGGGCAAAACCTTATTTGACAATGATCGTATCCATGAGCCAAAAGCTACTCATACAGTCAGTATGGTGGCGTTGGAACACACACTCGAATACGATGACATGTATCAAGAGCTAGCGTCTTTACACTTTGGTGATGTCGCTCATGTGAGGGCGAAAGAGCTAGATATCGAGATAAAAGAGCGTATGGTCGAATACACTTATTTCCCAACGCTTGGGAAATATAAGGATATTGTTTTAGGTAATGATTTATCACTGTACACCTCTGCAGTAAATACCCAAGCACAAGAATTGAAAAAGAAAATTGACAATCGAACAGAAACATTAGTTCAAAATGTGTTGAATGCGACGGCATGGATCACTGGTAATTCTGGTGGGCATGTCGTTTTTCGTCCAGAAAAAGCTCCATCAGAGATTCTTATCATGGATACTCCAAATGTAGCGAATGCGAAGCGTGTGTGGCGCTGGAATTTAAACGGTCTAGGATATTCAGATAATGGAGTAAATGGTCCCTTTGGTATTGCAATGACTTCTAAAGGAGAGATCGTTGCTGATTTTATTAAAGTCGGCACAATCAACGCAGAAGTATTTGAAACTTCATTTAATGCTTATGGTGATGTTCTGAAACTTGTTAAAGGCACACTTCAAATCTGGAAAGAAAATAAAAAAATCATGGAAATCACAAAAAAAGGAATGGAGTTCTGGAATACTAAGGAATCAATTGGAACTATTGGAACAACCGATTCTGCGGGCAACCCTTTTCCAGGCGCATCTACTCCTACGCCGTTAGAAGACAATTCGTTGGTAATACGTACAAATGGCGACGGAAAGTATATTTTGATTTCTCCAGCAGTAGGAAAGGGATTTGTCCTTTTAGGAAACGGAAAAGCAATTTATTTTGGTGACTTGGATGTTCAAGGAACTTTCACGGTGAAAGGGAAAGAAATTGATGGTGGTAACTCAGGCGGAAATGACAACGGTTGGAATGGACAATATCCACCAGAAGTAACTACTGACAGGGATAAACGTTATTGGCAGATCTGGAAAATGGCAATAGGTGCTGGCTTTACTAAACAAGCTGCTGCAGCCTTACTTGGAAATGCTCAAGGAGAATCAGATGCTAATCCAACCGCTGATGAGGGCAATGGCGCACCAGGGTTCGGATATGGTATATGGCAATGGACGGATTCCACAGGTGCAACTAGCGGACGTGTCTATATGCTCAACTTAATGACAAAGGCTGGCATCAGTGATGATCCAGACACGATCACGGCGCAGTTCAAATTGTTGATGTGGCATGCACCGAACGGTCAATGGCTTGTTACTAGCGCTTATCCTTATACATGGACACAATTCATGAATCTGACCGATATCAACACAGCAGCGCAAGCATTCGTGGCTAACTTTGAACGTCCACGTGATCCACATCCAGAACGGACGACATGGGCACAAGAATGGTATGACAAGTTTAAAGATTTGGAAATTCCTGCATCAAAAGGATATATAAAACCAATTGCAGATCCAATCAGAGTGACGAGCGAATTTGGCTGGCGCACTTCTCCAATCACAGACGCACAAGAATTTCATAACGGTATTGACCTTGTAAATGGAAATCCTAATACACCTATTTTTGCTTCAGCGGATGGCGAAGTGATTGTTGCAGGTGATGCAAATTACTTTGACTGGTATGGAAATTGGACAGTGATTAAACACGCTGATGGAATGTATACAGGATACGCGCATCAAAGCCGAGTAGACGTCTCAAAAGGTCAGAAGGTAACTGCTGGTCAGCAAATTGGACTGATGGGGACAACAGGACCATCCACTGGAGAACATCTTCATTTTCAATTTATGGATGAGTTTTATCCATCTTCTTCAGGTCATTTCCACAATGCAAGAGACTACATCGATTTCTAAAGGAGGGATAGTCATGGCAGAAACGCAGCATAAAATGGTCCTATCCACCACCGAACCAAACAACGGAATAAATTTGGTTCGAATTCGGCAAGGGGATGTTTTAACGCAAAAGTTCGTTGTTGAAGTGGTGGAACATGGCAAACTAAAAACATTCGAGGGCCTAGTGCCGTTTTTTATTAATACAACAAAATTTGGCGAAAACCAACCTGTTGAACAAAAAGTACAAGAATACAGTCCAGCGCAAGCAAGGCTTGTTTACACCTTAAGTGAGCCTGACTGGCAATGGGGTGGTGAAAACACCGCACATTTCAGTTTCCGATCACTTAATGGTGATGGAACTTGGAGTGAACAATTTAGCACACAGGATTTTACCTATCGAGTCATTTCTGGAATATCTAGAAGCCAGTTACGTGACTCTGGCTATGTGTGGACATTTGAGGATTTGCTAAGAAAATTCAAAGATTACATGGATCAGGGCAAAAATGACTGGGAGCAGTGGTTAGAAGATAATCGTGAAATACTGGAAAATATCGATCCAGGTGGTATGATCATTAACATTCTGAATGAAGCTAAAGGCGACTACGAATCATTAGCTGATCGTTTAAACCAAAAATACCAAGTGCCAGTCGGCAGCTCACAAATTAGAGAAACAACACGCTTTTTTGATTACGACACGATGAAATACGTTGACCTAGTGCCGCGCAATTTGAATACGGTTGTCAACAGTGTTAATAACAGCAAATTTAACTTTTCTTTCATTACAGACATTCACGCAGATAATCACAACTTGCGTATAGATGGCGTCGGTTACAAAGATGCTTCTTATTTAAGACATTGGCGCGCAATCCCTCAATTTCAAAAATTAGGGAACAAAACAGATGTGATGATTTACGGCGGAGACAATATCGACGGCGGACTTGGTTCACTCGGCAGCGATATAGGCATTATTGATGAATGGAGCGCGCGACATTCCATGTTAGGCACGCTCAAACGCTTCACTAACGCAGCGGTAGCAGGACAAGAAAAACCGGTTATTATCTGCAAAGGGAATCACGACGCTTGTTTCGACCCCGCGTGGCGCAAGCGAAAGGGAATGTTATGCAACGCTGACTTCGAAGAGTATTGGAACGGTTTGTACGGTGGCGTGTTGTTCCCAGATAAAAACGCAGCAATTTACCGTTTCGATACTTGTGATTTTTATGAAGGCGGCACAGGTGACAAGTACACGGACGGTTACAGCGATACAGCGCCGGGAGCTTTCAGTGCCAAACAAATTAACGCTTTCGGAGAATGGTTAGTGAACGTTCCGAGAAACTATCATGTGGCGTTAGTAGGACATACGCCTTTAGGTCTCAGCAAGTTTCCCGTTCGCAATGAAAACATGATTAGCACGTTGATAGAAGGGTTTAAATCTGGTAGTCCGGTAACTATCGATTGGTCTAAATTAGGACAACCGAATGACGGTTCGTTCGGCGGATTAAAGACCAATACAAAAGGCGCCGGCGTTGTAGTAGGTTATTTCTGCGGGCATTGGCACGAACAAGTCGAAGGGGCGTTTGGGACAGTAAAAATGATTCTTTGCGACGTCGGCTTCTCTCATACAGCTAGCCAAGTTGATACACCGGATGAATTAGCGTTTTATAAAATAGAAGTTGACACAGCAACAAGAAAAGTGACAAGCAAAGGCGTAGGGCGCGCGAGAGACTTCACTTATAACTATTAAGGCGGTGAACAATTAAATGTTAGATTTTCAAAGCAAACCAAATATTTTTGAAGAAATGAGTTATGAAGAGGCTGTGAAATGGTTATTGCGTCAAGCGGCTATCCATTACGACGGCTCGGATCACGACGCGCACGTCCTAGCTACTGAAAGCAACGCGGGCTTTGCTACACCAGAAACAGTTATGCAAGCGCGTGGGCGTTGGTTACGCGATTATAAGTTGCCACAAAAATATCCGAACATCTTGGATATTCCACCCGGAAAATACGCAACCAAAGCCGGATGGGGTGCAGACAACCCCGGCGGGATTGAAGATGATAGTTTTGTTGAAATGATGGTATTCGCGGATCACGATTTGAGAAAATTAATCGTCGCTTTTGCTCGTTATAGCGGCGAAATTTACATCAAAATGACACATAACAGCGAACCGGTAGAGGGTTATAACTCGTTAGGTTGGCGGCGCGTTTACACTGCTTCTGTTCTTTTTGAAGGAGAATTAAGAAAAGGACAATCAGTCAATCTGCCAGATGATACTTTCCGTTACCAAACGCTTCGTATCCACTACACAGACGGTGACGGAGACTTTGTAGAAGAAGTGAAACGTCAAAGATACGCGCGGATTACAAAAGCTAATTTATGGAACAAGAGTGCAGGAATGACGTTGATCGAGTTTGAACTGACAATCGAAGCGCGAAAGATAACGATGTCAAACGGCAGAGCTTTAGATATTTCATCCGGCAATGTTTCCAATCCCGCAATGAGCAACGACGTGAAAATAACTAAGATTGAAGGTGTGAAATAATGGCGCATGTCATCAAAAAAGGCTCTATCAAAGTACCTACACAGCCGAAAGACTATGATTTGCAAGCAACGGGGCTTGTATTTAAATCATACGATAATCAAATAGCGTTAGAGTTCAACGTCGAACAACAGAACGGCACACCGGCGGACTTGCTAGGAGCTAACTTGCGCTTGTTGATGTTTATCTATGATGAAGTAGATGGAATGATCACGAAAGAGCCAATTCCTTTTATCACGAAAAACCTCATCACTGAAAGCTTCTTGAATGGACAGGTCGTATATATCTTGCCAGAAGCGATGAAAGCTTATAACGGTATGGTGGAAGCTTATGTTTACATCGAGTATCCAGACGGATCAACAAGTGATAACTTAGGCTTCACCTTCCGTATGAAGCGTTCAGCAATCGACGGACTAGCGCAAGATAAAGCAGACTACTTTATTGCAGACTTTCAACAATTACTTGATGGAGTCAAACAAGAAGCAACAGATGCAGTAAATGAGGTACTAGCAAAGGTTGAGGCTGTTTCTAAAAATGTTAGTTCAGCGCAAAATGATCTAACTATACTTGAAGACCGTATTGATCAAACGAACCAGCAAATCGGCGATCTCGGCAAGCTGAAAAAGATGTACAGTAACAGCATCGACTTCGGGGGCTATGATTATAGTGGGAATCCGAATTTAATGTCCAAACTAAAATCGAGCGATTTTAACGTTGGTTACCACGGGTCACTAACTTCGGATAACGAAAAGCTACATTTTACTTCTGATGGTACAGGAAGCATTATTATGTTTACGCGTATTAATACACCTCAGCTTGCTAGTGGGAAAACCTATACTCTGAGTGCGAAAGTTCGATTTGATGAAGGAACTACAGGAGCTATTGATAAATTACGTTTGGTGTATCGTACATCACCAGGAGAAAAGATATTATTGGAAGCAAATAGTACAAATATTACAACAGATGATGTAGGGAAAGAAATAACAATCAAAGGTACAGCTAACGTTAATTATCAAATCACAAATTTAGATCGATTTTATATGAGTATTAGCTTTGTTGACAGGGATAAAATAAATGGCGGATTTAAGTTGTACGACATCAAAATCGAAGAAGGCTCAACAGCCACCCCATATCAGCCAAACTTACTTGATGACCCTTACTGGCTAGGTAAAGCGCCTTTGGGTGAGAATATTGCTAATAAGTCTGTTACGTTTCCAATCAAATCTAGCGCCTACAGCCTATACCAAGCTAACATGGAAGAAGAATTTGTTTTAGGTCAAACCTATACAATTACCATGAAGGCAACCAAACCACCTATCCAAACGTTCATTGTTTACAACGAGGATAGTGGAGATTATAGATATGGTAACTTAGAGCCAGTAGAAGGGTTAGTTGATACATGGGGTCTGACTTTTACACCGCAGAAGGTTGGAGTTAACTACCCCAAACGGTTAACTATTATCCAGTATCCCCAATCAACAACAGGTGCATGTCAAATTGACTGGCTCAAGATCGAAAAAGGCGACACACGAACCCCGAATATTAGTCAGTTTAAATACTTTGGTGAAGGCTTGAAAGACAGTAACAATCCCAATGATTACAGTTGGGATGTCACACCTGAATATACTGAAAAAGGCTTGAATGATGCTGTTAATGTGTATGATCCTCAGAGAGTTGAAGGTTTGAAAAACTTTGCCGATGGTATTCAAATAGCAGGAGATAAAGTGATCAGTGAAAATGATTGCACTGTTTATACATTAACTAAAGACAACAGTCAATCGTTTATCGATGGGTATGCAACATTTATTAAACACGGAAAAGAAGTTATTGTAAATGGTACAGTAAAGTTCAAAAAAGCTTATGCTTTTGGTGTACCACTTGATGATGAAGTCCCAGATGAATTTATTGCAAGAATTGTTCATGGCATGTTAGTGGGATCTTCTGGCGGAAATAGCGTTGCAAAAGCAATGTATGTACGAAAAGATTTAGGAACAATTGTGACAAATAGCGATTTTGTTGTAAACGAATGGTTTACATTCAACGGTCATTACTGGGTAGGAGGGAAATAAATGAAAAACATTTGGAAATATGGACGAACAGGTGGAGAGTATGCTGGACAAGTGCTTGATGATATGGTTATGACTGTTCCATTTACCGATGTTCCACCACTCGAAGGAATTCGTACTGATGGCGAACCGCTAACGATTGCTGATCAGATGTTTGATCCTAAATTGAATCAATGGATTATTTTAGCAAACGCACTAGATCACAACGATTTAAACAATCTCAAAGCGATGTACGAGGCTCTGGAACATGAAAACGACAACCTAAAACAGCTAAATGCTAAACTCATGCTAAATGACGTAGCAATTAAACAGGAAAATACTGCATTGAAAGAAAAAGCTGACAGTTTAGCACAAATCAATTCAAAGACAATGCTTGCTTCGCTTCAAAACAGCAAGGATATTGCAGAAATTAAAAAGCAATTAAATCCAGAATCAGAAGGAGGTGAGTAGTATGTTTAGTTTTAGCGATGTGAAAATGATGTTTGACTGGGGCTGTTTTACAGAAGAACAGGTTCGTGAGTTTGTGCCATTGTGTATTACAGACGAAGAAGCAGATAAAATCATTAGCAAAGAAGAGAGCGCATCTTAATTGATGCGTTTTTATTTAAGGTAAAGGAGTTGTCACATGATTAATTTAGGGGAATGGGGAACAATCGCAGGATCAATCACTGCGATTGTTTCTTTGATTTTATTAGTAATAAAACCAATTACTGCATCTTTCTCGAAGATTACTGAGACTCTTTCAAAAGTAAGTCACAATTTAGATTTGCTGACTAAAGATTTAGAATCGAGCAAATCAGATCGATTGATGATTCATGAAGAACTCAAGAAACACGATGAAAGATTAGATACACATGCAGAAAAATTGGTAGAACACACACAACAAATTAAAACTTTATTTAGAGAAAGATCTAGGTAAAAAAGAAAGGAGTTAAGAAGAAATGATTTTACCCGATAAGTATTATCAAGTCATTAAATGGACAGTTTTAACAGTATTGCCAGCTGCTTCTGTGTTAGTAGCCACGTTAGGAAAAGCGTATGGATGGAATGGAACAGATATGACAGTACTTACTATCAATGCAGTAGCAACATTTTTAGGTGTCATCACTGGTGTGTCGGCTTATAATTTGAAAAAATAGGAGGAAACAAATGAAGAAGAAAATTACTATTACTGCGATGAGCCTATTAACGGCTCTTTTTTTATTGCCAATTAATGGGTTTGCCTATACGATTAACAATGAATTTAATTTAGGTGTAAATGAAGGTAGCTCTCAAGTAGCGAATAATCAGTATATTTTACTGCATGAAACAGCTAACGAAACAGCAACAGGACGCAATGAAGCGCAGTATATGCAACGTTCATGGACTAGTGCTTACACTGCTTACATCGTGGGTGATGGCGGAATTGTTTACCAAGTTGGACAACCTGGTTATGTACAGTACGGTGCTGGTTCGTATGCTAATGCCAACAGTCCTGTGCAGATTGAGTTACAACACACGCATGATAAAGCAACGTTTGAGAAAAACTACAAGGCATACGTTGAATTGGCTAGAGATTCAGCAATAAAATATGGTATTCCATTAACATTAGACACTCCTTATAACCAACCAGGAATCAAATCGCATTTATGGGTAACACAAAATATTTGGGGCGATCATACAGATCCTTATGGATACTTATCAGAAATGGGTATAAGTAAGGAAAAACTGGCTTACGATTTAGCTCATGGTTTTACAGATAAAAATCCAACGACTTCTAAGAACAAGCCTGTCGTTGATCCAACCCGAGCAGGTGCTGCAAATCCTACGTTGACAGATGGAACAAATTACGCCCACATTGATCAGTTTGGAGAAATCGAACATGCAAATTTGCATGTTGCTGGATGGCACATTGCTAACTATAAATACGAGTATATTTTCATTATGGACTACA
>OATD01000069.1_pt1 | contig 31581 bp, 31 predicted proteins | sample 1475881 | NCBI WGS metagenome assembly OATD01 (sample SAMEA2579941, study PRJEB22360) | human gut metagenome | biome: human gut; feature: human-associated habitat; material: faeces | place: Denmark | collected 2008/2010 | reverse complement strand
AATGTTTACTGAGTAACTAATTATTTTGCAGGAGGACAATTTATTTACACAAAATTATTGACGCTCCCTTAGAAAAATCAATACATAAACTATCATATCTGTATATGTCATTTAGGTATTTCAGTTATGTTATAATAGTTTTGCTGTCTGCTACCCCGGCCTAATCTGGCAAGGGGAGGAGGAGATATAATGAAATACCTTTTTGATTTTGTTTTTGCAATCAAGCCACTTGCAGATGTAGTGTGCAGTTACCTCTGCAAATGGCTTGATTGCAAAATTGCCAAAAAAGACAGTAAGCCTACCCGTTAATTCTATAATATAGAAACGTAAAAAAAACCCCATCAGCCTGCACGCTGATGGGGTTTGGTGATATAATGAAATACCTCTTTGTTACTCATAATTATACCATAATTAGTCACGAATGCAACCAATAGAAAAAACTACTTAGAACGGTAGATCATCGCTAATAACAATGCATTGTCCACCAAATGGATTTTGTGAAGCATTAAATACATTGTTATTAATTGTCGCTGCTTTTAACTAGGCCTCTCCCCTTCTATTATAAAAGAAGATATATATCATTTCTTAATTACCTACTACCTTAAACCAAAATTTAAGTACTACCTAATTTAAGTAGTACTTAAACAATCTAAAAAATAGTTATCCCAATTGTTATGCTTTTATAATACGATTATTTGTAACAAAATGAATATTATATAATTAAACACTACCATATTTAGGTAGTGTTTAATTATTAGCAAAACAAAAAATATTTATTCTATTCTCTTAACTTCAACTAAGTTATGCTGCACACCTTTATATAAATCATATGCAACTCATTAGCTAGACAAACTACAAGCATGTAGTTTTATCTGTTAATTATGTACTACCTAAATAAAGTAGTTTATAATTAACGAGTATATATATTTAAAAATTTAAGATTAATTTTTTTATGACTTGTACAAATTTATCTGATATTCTCTTATTAAGAACTACCTAATTTGGGTAGTTCTTATTTTTTACATTTTAAGTAGTATTTAATTGCAATTTGGTAGTATTTTTTTATTATCTTATTCTTAGAACGGTAGTACTTAATATAAATATAGGTAGTATCTAATTTAAGTATTAATGGTAGTATCTAAATTAACAGGTAGTATGTAACTACTTTAAAGTAATTTTTTTCAGATTAACACAGTAGTATCTTATTAAATAAGTTAATTTTAATGGTAGTACATAATTATTATATATATCTGACATTGGTAGTACTTATTGTATTTTTTAGTAGTATATAATCTATTGTTTTCTAGCCTAAAGCCTTGTCTTATAAGAATAATATAATATATACTACTGAAATAAGGTAGTATATATTACTAGTAATGGTAGTATGTTTTATATGCATAAGGTAGTTCTTAATTTATTTTTTGTTTTGATACTGGTAGTACTTAATTATCCTTAATTTTAAAACCAAATTTTATTCATACGTTCTTCTGGTAGTATTTAATTATAAATAATATTTATTTAAAGTAGTTCTTAATGACTTTAAAGGTAGTACATAATTCATTTTATTTCTTATTTTAGGTAGTATTTAATTAAAAAACAGTTTTAATGCGTTTGCATTTTTTATTTATCTTTGCTATTTTCGAAAAGAGTAGGTAATTTTACATAAATAAAACAACGTGAAAGTAGAGGATCTACAATGACTGATTTTAATTTTTTTAAGGCGGATAGAGTTTACAACGAATTATTTTATCAATTTCCAAAAGTCTTTATTGTTTCTGACGAATACAAAAAAATGAAAGATTCAACTAAGATTGCCTATATGCTTTTAAAAGCAAGATTAGAGATCGCAATCAGCAAACGGCAAATCGATGAAGAAGGTAATGTTTATTTTACTTATACGACAAATGAACTATGTAGCGTATTAAACTGCCAAAAACAAAAAGCGATAGCAATCAAAAAAGAGTTGGAATCCTTTGGTTTATTATTACAAAAGCAGATGGGATTTAACAAACAGTTAGGGAAAAATAATCCTAATAGACTATATCTAGCAGAATTAAAAGTCTCAGAAAATGATATCTACTTACTCGAAAAATTTGATAGAGAGAATAGGGAAAATGTTGATAAATCAGAGGGTATGAAAATCATACCCACCCTCGACGAAAAATCAGACGCTGAATCCCTTGGGGCTCAAGAGGGTATGAAAATCATACCGTGCCAAAACGTTGATAAATCAGAGGGTATGAAAATCATACCAGAACTTAATAATAATATATTAGACACTAATAGACACAATATAGACACTGAAAAAGACCGCCTACAAGATCAATTGTTGTTAGACAATTTTGAGACAATTATGACAAACGACAGCATTGCTACGTTTGTCCCTGAACGAGTATTAAATTTGATAAAAACATTTTCTTCAAGTTACAGTGAAGCTCAAAAAACCGTCCAGACTATTCATAATGCAAAGAAAAAAGCTGAAATAGAAAGTGGTATTTCGATAGTTTTTGAAGAACTCGATAGTTATTATGTCAATGCAGAACAAGAATTATACACGACACTGTTAAAAGCCTATCAAAAATTAAAAACCGAAAAAGTCGAAAATATCCAGAACCTGATTTTTGTCTATGTAAAAAATTGGTTTATCGAAAAACCAATAGCTGCTAAAGTATCAAGTGAAAAACGTTTGAATTCTGAAAGCTCCCCAAGCACTATTACGAAAGACTGGTTAGAGTGAAACTTTACTGACAAAGTGATTGTTGCTTCATGGAGTAACATTAAAGTTAAAAATTTTTTATTATTCTAATTATATTACGAATATTACAAAATAATAGCTATTTTAATAGAATTTATAAGTTAAAATATTATGATAAAAATCACAAACGTAGCCTTTTACGTCATAAGTGTTAAAAGAAATAATTAATTTCAAATATAAAAAAGGGAACGTATGTTTGCATACTCCTTTTTTTTGAGTTATAATAATACGCGAAGAGAGATAATTTCATTATTTAAACAAACTAAAAATCTTGATATTACTTCTTTTCAGGCAATACGAATATTATTCGCTTACATTTTTTTGTATAAATTTAGTTGTTTTAAATTTAATTGTCTGCTATGCCTGTGATGAATTGATTTTCGTTCTGCACTTTTGGACGATAAATTTGGACAATTGAAAATACAAAAAAAAAGAAAGGCGGTATGAACTCGGAAGGCTGGTAACCTTCGTCAGCGTTCATACACGGCATTAAGATTTGGCCCTTAATGCGTTAACCTTTCAGTGTTACGGTATTACCCGCAATGGATTTAGTATAACAGATATTCAAAAGTGATACCACTTTTTTTGGCTGTGTTAAGGTTAAAAATACGTGATATTACGATGAATCTATGCCTAAGCATAATGTTATAAAAATGTCCGTGTGGCTCTTTGCCGTATGACGAACGCTGAAATTAGAGGGAACGCATGTTTGGATGCGTTCCCTCTTTTTTGTTTGTCATGAACGAAAATCAATTCTCTATTTTTGAAAAATAACAAGAAAAACTTGTTAAAAATATTTAAAGAAATTGGGTGGTTTATTTTATGTCATATACAGGAATTTTGAGTCTCAAAGATATTTGTCACTACGGTAAACGGTGTACCGCTACAGAGAAAATCACGAAGAAACTATCAACTGGCCAAAGTAAAACCGTTGTGCAGTGTAAGAAATATATAATCCAGAAAGACAAAGTCTCAGAGGAAATGATTTATTACATTGGGAAACAAAAGCAAATAATTTTAAAAGATCCTATCCCCTTAAAAGAGCTATATCCAACAATCAAACATGTTTATGACCAAAACGGTGTACTGATTGGTCGAAGAAAAAATGGAGTCTTGCGTTGTACCGCAAAAGGGATGGGGCGTTTAATCAGCTGAATTGATCATTCTCATAACTTGTATTTTATCGTTTTTCGCTTGCTTGAAAATATTGTCGAGACTTCTAAAAGAACTTAGAATCATTAGAAAAATAAGGAGTAGACTTGATCTATCAACAATTTCCTTCGGGGAGTGACGGGGTAGATTTTTACGATTGGTAACGTAAAAAATTGGTCAATCGAGTAAATGCGCTTGTTTGGATAGTGGTGAAATGAATTTGTGTAAATAATATACACAGAGTAAACAAGAGGGAATTTAGAGGTTAGACAAGTTAGAATAGCGCCTAGATTAATCATGAGCAGCTACTAAGGGATCTAGGCTTTGACGCAAACTCATGGAATAAGGAGTAGGTCTTCTCGTAATGGGGAGGACGCACAAGAAATTGTGTCGTGTGCTGCAGTACATGTAGATACTTGCGAGGACGTTGGTCATTGGGTCAATCGAGCATTTACCGCTGTCTACTAGGGTTTCTCGTTTCGGACGCCATAAACGAGTCGATATTTTTTATGTATTTTTAAGTAAACGAAAAACGATAAAATATGAACGAGTCCTGAATAAAGTGAAAAAATTGATATAAAACATAGAGAAAATGAAATTTACGTAATGGAGGAATGACAAATGAAAAATTATGATCCGAATATACGATTGGGCACACATACTATTAAGGTTTCTTTCCAACGTTGGGATTACAAAGGTTTTGTGACGTTTAGAAGAGGCGGAAATTGTAAAGGATTAGATGTTTTAGCATTAAACGAGGATGATTTATACGATCAAACATTGACTGATAATCCAATTGGATTCGGCTTGCTACCTGAAGATGATGAAGGTAATGAATGGTTTAAAATGACGCTTATGAATGATAATGGAGACGAATTATCTGTTGAAGATACTTGGTCATATTTGAGTGATTATATTGTCAGCGTTGAAATCATTGAATTTGTAGCGGATAAAGAAGAATAAAAACTGGAGGAATAAATTATGAAATTTTTCGAAGTAAAATCACCATACTATTATGCGTTAATCGCAGCAAAGAATGAAGAAGAATGTGCAGAATTGTATGAACAAGTAGTAACAGATATCGAAAATCGTGAAGAATTTATTCGATGTTTGCATGAGTTAAATCGAAATGAAGCAATTCAAGAGGATGCGAAAAAAATTAGTGAAGAAACGTTACAACCAATCGGTATGGAGGAAGCTACAAAAGACATTTTTACAATTATTGATGAACAAAAATCTTGTGTATTAAGCATTGATTCTACATTGGTTTAATAGATCCAAGATTCTATAATTTTTTTCAAAGTAAAAAGAAATTAGGTAATGATTCTCAGACCAATTACTTAGGAAAATAACCATACAAATTAGATTTTACAGATAAAGGATTAGAAGGAATCACGGCGATTAATAAAAAGGTAGTATTACCTTAGGCATTGAGTAAGGAATTTATTTAGGAGGAAAATTAGATGGCGCGACCAGTTTTAGATGCGATGGATATGGATACTTTGACAAAAGGAAGGTATGTACAGCTGTTAGCTCGTGGTTATTCACCTAAAGATGTATTCAAAGCCCTATCTAAAGGAACAGATATGGAAAAAGAAAGATTACGAAAAGAATTCGACTATTGGAGAGAGCATAACGGAATAAAAGATTTAAAACCAGCACGTCCAGTTATTAGACGAAAAAAATTGAAGAAGTAAGACCAAAGCGTATGGCGTACATAGGCTTTTTTATTTTGATAAAAATAATGAAAGGAAGGAAAACTCATGAATTGTAAAGAAATCGAAAATAGAAAAAAAGTGTCGAAAGAAATGGAAGAAAAGTTACTAAAAACAATGAAACAAAAACACCTTAAAAGATTATCTGTCGCGCAATATATCAATGATATGCAGTTAACAGGAAAAGAGAAAGCTTGTTTGTTAGGTTCAATGAAAAACTTTGAACAGTTGAGACGAACTTATGTGAAAAAAAGTTCTAATTGTCAACTATTGTTAGAAGTCTCATGACATTCATTAATAGAATTCATTTTTAAAACTTTTTCTATGGAAATGAGAAAAAGTTTTTTTGTTTTGTCTGAAAGGAGGCAGATGGATGAAAAAATGGTTATTTGTTTTTTTAGGAGTCGCTTTAATCGTCTTTTGCAGTGTGTTTGGCTATGTTAGCTACCAAAAACATGAAGGAGAGGTGTTTAAGCAAAATATAGAAAAAAAGATGCCCATAGATCAAATCAATGAACATGCAAAGAGTTATAAGGAGGATGCAACGAACGTTAATAATGATATGTCTTTGGGACAAATGTTGTCCATACAAAAAGAAGCAATCGAAATGGGCGTCAATAAACAAGCCTTTGCACAAATTCAGATTCCTGCGCTTGGTTTAACATTGCCGATTTTTAAAGGTGCAAATCAATACACATTGAGTCTTGGTGCGGCTACTTATTTTTATGAGGATGCCGAAATGCGCAAAGGAAACTATGTTCTAGCAGGTCATAACATGGAAATTCCAGGTGTTTTATTTTCTGATATTCAAAAGTTGTCACTAGGGGAGGTGATGGACTTAGTTAGTAACGATGGCGTCTATCGTTACAAGGTAACGCGTAAATTTATCGTACCTGAGTACTTTAAATTAATCGATGGCGTTCCTGAAGAGAACTCTTTCTTGTCTTTACCAAAGAAAGGAGAGAAACCCTTATTAACGTTGTTTACTTGTGTTTATACGTCACAAGGAAAAGAAAGATACGTGGTACAGGGAGAGCTACAATAACAAGGTTTTAATCAACGTGAGTCGTTGAAATATGAAACGAGGAGAGTAAAAAATGGCAATAAATCGGTATGTAAAAAAAGCTGGAATGCTTGTTGGAATGTTAGGAATCATTGCAGGCTGCTTTCAGGGATATCGAGCATATGCAGAAGATGTCACGCAAAAAACGCCACCAGAGAAGGTCAATATCACGGTTCATAAATTAATGTATGATCAAGGAACGCAATTGAATGTTGATGTTGACGGGATCAAAAACGATGGTTATACGCACGATCAATATCCTACGGGTGTAACGAAATACAACAAGGCAGATTATGGTGATGTTGAGTTTACGTTAGGAAATATTACGGATCAAGTATTACCGAGGGAAGATTCTGATCTAACCAACGCGAAAGTGGACGAAATCGTTAAAGATGTAGAAGACAAGGGATCTAACAGTGAGTACGTCAAGAATGCAACCAACAAAATTACTTCAGCTGTAGATGAAAATGGTGAGATTACTTTTGCTGATCAACCAGCCTATGTCAACAATTCCAAAGGGAATGTATATGTGGTTTATGAAAGTAAATCCGCTGCTGGATTAGTCACACAAAAAGCAAAACCAATGGTTGTGATTGCGCCAATGACTGATAATACAGGTTCAGGTTTTTTAAAAGACATTCACTTATATCCTAAAAATATTGTTTCTAAGTTGAGTTTTGAATTAACGAAATTTGGTGACGATGGCACAGCTCAAAGCAAACAAACACCTTTAAAAGGGGCAAAATTTGAGTTATACAAGGGCGAACCTGGAAAAGGAACAAAATTAGGAGATCTTGTATCGGATGATCAAGGAAAGCTGACTGCTACTGATTTGACGTTAGGAAAATACTATTTTGTGGAAGTTCCTTCAGAAGTTGTAGTGGGATCAGATAAAGAACCAACAGCCGATCAATATTTATTAGGCGCAGACGCTCGCAACGATGCGCACAATAAATTAACCTTTGAAATTACGAATGATGGCGTGACAAGTGACTTAAAAGCTTCATACGTAAACTATAAAGCACCAGTGATCGATAAAACAGTAACAAATGGAACAGGACAAGAACATTCTTTCCAAATTGGTGACGCAGTAAATTATCAAGGAACGATTCATATCCCAACAGACATTGCAGGCGGAGCAGACGGTATCACAGTAAACGGAGTGAAAAGCGAAACTTCTCCTTACAGTGTATTTAAATGGGGGGATACAGCAGGACAAGGACTTTCTTATGTCGCTGCTAAAGCAAATATCAAAGTAACAAATAAAGATGGATCTGTGGTATTAAAAGAAAATACAGATTATAAAATCCAAAATTCAGAAAATGGCTTTGTGATCGATTTTATCGTGAATAATGGCCAAGTAAGTGATACTGTAGCAAGTTTACACGGACAAGATCTTCAAATGACTTATAACATGTATGTAAATGACAGCGCAGCTGTTGCCAATCCATTAACAAATAGCGTGGATTTCGTTTATAACAACAATCCATTTAATCAGGAAGAACACCACGAAAAAACGAAAGCTGACGTTGTGACTTATGGTGCAAAATTCTTAAAAGTCGATAGCGGACTATTTGGAACAGGAATCAAAGCAACACCGCTTGAAAGCGCAGAATTTGCTGCTAAAAACGCAGAAGGAAAATATTATGGTGGATTAGTTGATACGGATAAAAACGGTGTCAAAGAAGCAGTATGGGTAGACGATGTAGCAAATGCAGCGATCCTAAAATCAGATAAAGAAGGTCACTTTGAAATCACTGGTTTAACTGAAGGTGAATATTCACTGGAAGAAACAAAAGCGCCTGAAAACTATCAAAAATTAACGAAAGAGATCTCTTTCAAAGTAGACAAAGATTCATACAAAGAAGAAAACCGAATTACGATCAAAAACAATCAAAAAGCTTCCGTACCAATGACCGGTAGCAACGGTTTTCAAACGTATGTATTAATCTCTTGCTTGTTGCTAGGAGCAGGGGCACTTTCTGCAGTTGTTTACTTTAAGAAGAAAGCCTAGAAGGATCAAAACCAATGATTATCAGGAAGCCTAAGAAAAAGCGAATCATGGGTAAATGGATCATTGCTTTCTGGTTACTTTCAGCTGTAGGTGTCTTACTTTTGATGCCTGCTGAAGCGAGCGTGGCGAAATACCAACAAAATCAGCAGATTGCCGCAATCGATCGAACAGGAACGGCAGCAGAAACGGATTCTTCTTTGGATGTTGCTAAGATTGAGTTAGGCGATCCTGTTGGTATTCTTACAATTCCAAGTATTTCTTTAAAACTACCAATTTATGACGGAACGTCCGACAAAATTTTAGAAAATGGTGTAGGTATTACGGAAGGAACTGGTGATATTACAGGAGGAAACGGTAAAAATCCTTTAATCGCAGGTCATAGTGGACTTTATAAAGATAATCTTTTTGATGATTTACCTTCAGTAAAAAAGGGAGAAAAGTTTTATATCAAAGTTGATGGTGAGCAGCACGCTTATCAAATCGATCGGATTGAGGAAGTGCAAAAAGACGAACTACAAAGAAACTTTGTCACTTACTTAGAACCAAATCCCAATGAAGATCGAGTAACGCTAATGACATGTACGCCTAAGGGGATCAACACACACCGTTTTCTAGTGTATGGGAAGCGAGTAACCTTTACAAAATCAGAATTAAAAGATGAAGAAAATAAGCAACAAAAATTATCTTGGAAATGGCTTTTAGGAAGTACTGTTTTTCTTTCAGTCATGATCATTGGTTCGCTATTTGTTTATAAAAAGAAAAAATAAAGGAGGGTAACCAACATGAGAAATAGAAAATGGCTATTTGTTTGTGCAGCCGCTCTTTTTTCTTTCACTGCCTACACACAGTTGACGTTTGCAGACAGACAAGAAAGCACGGATAGCACAGAACAAACAATCCAAACGTCAGATAGCAGCACGATTCAAAGCAGCGATGAAACCGTCGATTCGTCAACAGTTGATTCTTCAGAAGAACTGAAAATTGCTGAAGACGATCAAATAGTCAAACAGACCATTCACGTTCAAAAAATTATTTCTTCCGAACAATTAGACAACCAGGGGCAAAAACTTGAAAAACAAGAAGGAGTAAATGGCGCGAAGTTTTCTGTTTATGATGTATCGGACATTTTACAAAAGATGGATGTTAAGGATCTCACTACTGACCAAATTGAATCCCAATTAAAAGATCGAGTGAAAAAACTATTCAGTGATCAATTGAAGCTAGTTTCTAATGGAGAAACAAAGACAATTGATCAACAAACAGGTGTCTTTGAATTCTCGATAGAAGTACAGGCAAATCAGAAACAAGCTTATTATATTGTCAATGAATCAAGTCCTGAAAACATTTCTAATAGCGAGGATATTTTGCTATTAACACCTGTTTCTGATAAAAACGATGAATTCTTAAAGGATGTGTGGATTTATCCTAAATCAGAAGCTTCGCAACCTAAAGAAGAAGTAAAAAAAATCGTTTCTACTGGTGTAAAGAAAAACTTCTTTGAGAATTGTTGGGATTTTGTTACTCACTTGTTTTCTAGAGATTAAGGAAGAAATAAGATGAAACTGATCAAATTATTATTATTCAATCTTTCTTGTTTAACCGCAGTCTTTTTGTACTGCGGTTTATTATTTTCTCAATTATCTATTTTACCAAGCTACCAACTATACCTAATGAGGATTTTAAACATACCAGCTGCTTCCATGCCGCTAGATATTATGGAAAAGCTCATTAGGAATCCATTATTTACTACGATCAATTTGATCGTTATTGTCGGAATTTCACTAGTCATTTATAAAAAAGAGGGGATGAAGGGATGAATTTTAAACACTCGTGGACAAGACGGTTAAAATATGTTTTTCCCATAATGATGATGTTAGGTACATTGTTTGGGTTAAAAACAGCCAATGTCTTTGCTGAAAAAGTTATTGTCGATCCGTCAAATCCAATCCAGAACGTAAAGAATAATTTTATTATTCCAAAAGATGTTCCTAATGCAAAAACAAATATTACTGTAAACGGAGCGTCAAAAGTTTACAAATATCATGTTGATGCCAACAAAGGTGGTTTTACAGACGACTACGTAGGATTAGTGGAGGGAAACAAAAATATACGCTATCCTTCTTTCCAAAAAGAATACGGTGAAACAAACCTTGTTTTAGAAGGCGTAACAACCAACACCAAAGTCAATATTGGCTATGGAAAAATCGGTACGTATAACGGGAAAAAAGTCAATATCAAGCTAGTTCTATCTAATATTCACTTATACTCGGATACGTTGCCGTGGAATCTACTAGATAACAACTATACAAAAACTCATTTTCGAGACGATGGCTATAAAAATACGAATGGTGCAATGAGTAAATCTAAAAAAAGAACAGTACTTTGGATCTCAGACAATCTTTTCTCAGGAATTGTTTACCATTCAACACAAATGAATGTGCAGCTAGTAGCCACATATGAGGACGGTAGCCCCGTTCAATTTTCAGGAGATACATTTATCAGTTTTAACTCTTTGAACCCTGCAGGAGGAAAAAGCACGGATCTTAAAGGAGAATATGCCCACTATGACAAAATGAATACGACAGATTGGTATGTCAGAAAAGATACGGTTCTTTCAGAATTTAAATCTTTCTACAACAATCTGAACGTGGTAGGTGGCCACTCAGGAGGAAGCTCTAAGCTGACACAAGCGGATAATGATTTCAATAATTTGCATGATAAATTAGGAGATCCGAAGTTTGGTCAAGGTACTGTGTCCTTTAAAATATCTGAAGCAAATCCGACGTTTGTGATTGGTTCTTCTAATGTTCAAACCTGGTTTACTTTATCTTCTGCGACAATCTTTAGTGTTGTTCCTGATCAACCTGAAAAAACAGGGGTTGATAAAAATGGAAATAACGTGAACGATAAAATGTTGCAAGTAGGAGACACGATTCAATATCGAATCAAACAGAAGGTGAATCGATTAGGAGTGGATTTACTAGCGGTTTACGATCGATTTGAGTTAATCGATAATTTACCAAAAGAAGTAAATTACGTCGATGCACACGTTGAAAGTGGTACAAATAAAAAATTCGATGTATCTGGTGAAGTGACCTATGACAAAACAAAACACCAGGTAAAATATGCAGCGAAAGCTGATACATTAAAAAATCGAATGAAGTATAACGGCGAAACTTACGAATTAGTGATCAATGTAAAAGTCAATGAATTGGCCAATCAAAATAGTGTAGCCAAAAATCAGGGAACGTCGATCATTAATAAAGTAGAAAAGGATACAAATATCATTACCGTTTATTTCCCTAAAATTCCAGTGAAAGAGGTACAACAAAATGGAAAAGATGTAAACGGACGAAATGACGGTAAGAAGGGTACGCCGACAGCTCCTTTAAACGCAGGATCTGAAGTACAATATCTAGTCACACAAAAATGGCACACAAAAGGCGTAGACGCTGCGTCAGATCACTACAAACAATTTAGTATTCAAGATCCAATTGAAGCTCGTTTGACATATAAAGAAGTTTCTGCGCAAGTAATAGATAAGAGTAAAGGAAAAGATATTACTTCTGAAGGCACACTAACTTATGATAGCAATTCAAGAACGCTGAAGTGGGAAGCTTCCGCTGACTTCTTAAGTAACAATCTTTTAGATGGACGAGAAATTCAGCTGATATTTACAGCTAAAACTCCATTACAATCAGAAAAAAATATTGATAACCAAGCCGTAGTAGCAGTAGATAATGTTTCTAATAAAACAAATGTTGTGACAATTGGGGTTGATCCTAACTTGCCACAGGTCATTGTTCCTAAAACAGGTTCTACACATTTAGTAACGATTTCAGCGGTCAGCTTACTATTACTTGTGTTAGCAACTTTTAGTTATGCGGTTCTGAGATACATTTAAAATAAAAAAACGAAAGAATGAATAAAATGAAAAAGTTAATAATAGTAGTTACTTCCTTGATTGCCATGATTGTTATTTTAGTCGGATGTAGTAATGAAAAAAATAAACAAACTAATCAAGATAATGGCGTATTGAAATCAGGAACTATGTGGAAAGAAGAAGTAGGTGGTCTTGTTTATAATTTGAAAATTATAGACGAGACTACCTGGGAATACTCTGAGAGTGTATGGCATCCAGATCCTGTACAAATAACAGTCAAGAGGCAAAAAGACTATAAAGGTTTAGAAAGATACAAAATAGTAGATTCAGCTAGTGTTAGGGAATTTATAAACAAATCTGATTCTTTATTTATTGTTGTTCCCTATGAGAAGAATGGCGTAAAAAAAATAATTTTTCTTGGATCTAGCAAGGATGAAAAGCGAACGAAAGAGAAATTGATTCACGATGGATCACAATCCAATAAATATAAGTTACAAAAGACTAGCGAGTGATTGCTAGTCTTTTTATTTGTCCTGAAGGAGGAATCACAGTGGCAAAAGCTAAAACGCCATTTGAAAAAGCCGCGTCTAAAATCTTAGAACGCCGCGGTGTATCTGAAACACAGTGGAAACAAGAAGTCCTTGAAAAAGCACAATTTGACCTATTACGGGGAAAAGACAAGGACTTAGAAGGATATATCTATCAACGTGAACGTGAAAAGCTTGTTTTCGATGAAATTATTAAACACTAAAAGGAGCGAACAATTTTATGTTTGAATCAATTACAATGAATTTTTTAACACAACCGAAAGTAGTAGCTGCGGTTGATATTTTTAGAGCATTACAAACTGCCGCAACTAGTTTAAAAAACAATCTGATGATTTTTGCTGCTGCTGCGGCCGTTGCTTCCATTGTTATTGGGGGTCTTTTCTTCCTATTTGGACGAAGAGGAGCTGAAAATGGGAAGATGCACGTAGGCTATGTATTGATGGGGGTAGGAGTTATTTTAGCAGCAGCTTCTATTGTGGTTTCGTTATTTGGATTGTTTGGACAAACACCTCAAGGATTATAAGAAAGTAAAAAAGTAGGAGTAAGAAGTAGTCGATACTTTTTACTCCTTTTTTATGAAAGGAGAATACTCATGTACTTTACGATTGCAGGCAATACCAAAACAGATAAAGAGTTAATAAAAAAAGCAACGAAGGAAGTAGGAAAGCGTACTTCTTTTTTACCGAAAACAATTAAATATTCTGTCATTGAAACGGAAGAACAGCTACATGTGTTAGGGAAAGTACTGGAACACGAAGGTCGATCTTCTGTTAAGTTGACTCTCACGTTACATGACACAGAAGGAAAAATAGAGAAAGCTGGTACAGAATACGTTTTTGGCCCACTGGATTATCAAATTTCAGAAGGTTTCTATTCTACATTGATGGATTTAATCCGCCTTGATGTGTTTAAAGAAACGGATGAAACTATGAGTGTGGAAGAGTCTTATCGAAACGAAAAACTTTTACAAGTTTTAGAAGAAGAGTTAGAGAGCGACCAAAGAAAAGTGAATCAAGGGAGTGAAGTCGAAGTAAATGAAGAAGTACCATGGGAACGACCAATATTTCCAAAGAAGGAGTCAAAAGAAAAAGAGACAGTCTATGTTGACGAACAAGCTGATATTCCGACTCAGAAATCGATATTTGAGGAAGAGAACGATGTGATGGGTCAATTGGAGGTAGATCCCTTTGAAGAAACAATGGAGGATGAAGAGACGGCCGAAGTAGAAGTTGATCCAGTTGAAGCTAATGAAGAGTCAACATGGACTGAAGGGGATTCTCAGGAATATATTGAACCACTTATCAGTGAAGAAGTAGAAAAAAACGAAATAGAGATACAAAAGGCAACTGTATTTGATTATATTTTGGATCAATATCCGCCAGAGCATGAATGGATGAAAGAAAAAAACAAATTATTTTTAAATGAGCTTTATTCGAAATATCAATTACCCCAAACCTATCAAGCATTTTTAGAGAGTAAAGAAGAATTAATCTCACAGGGTAAAGGCACACTTTTAGAACAGTTAGAGTCTGTCCAATCAACAAATTGGCATGAGCTTGCACAAGAAGATTTATTAGCCACCTTTGAAGAACGTCAACAAGAAACAGATCAAGAAATTAATGAGTATGCGACGGAACAGTCGTCTAATTGGGAGAAAGCAAAAGAGGAACTAAATAAAGAAGAACAGCGAGTGATTGAAGAAGAAGTACAAAAAATTAAAGAGCGATACGAAAAGAAACGCGACAATGCGTATTCCTTGTGTGTAGCAAAGATCAATAATTTTACTCAGACGAATCAAGAAGCGTTATCGAAAGAAAAAGAAAACTTGTTAAAAGAACGTATTAAAGAACGAAAAGAAGAATTTTACCGAGGTTTGCGTACAGATAAGCTAAAGATTAGCAAAGAATTAAATGAACAACTGAATAAGCTATATCAAACAACGACTGAAGTTCTTATGGAAAAATACGAAAAGATCCAGCAAGAATTACAAGTGCAAATTCCAAAATGGAAAAAAGAGTATGAAATTCAACAACAAGAATTGAAAGAACAAGAAGAAAAACAACGGCAAAAAGAAAAAGAGCGCGAACAATTAGAACTAAAAAAACGTGAACAGGATCTTGCGGAACAACAAATGGCAATAGAAAAACAACGGTTAAACCAAGAAAAGGAAAAAGAAGCAGCTGCTCGTAAGGAACGTCAAGAACAAATGGATACATTGCGACAAGCTCAGTTAAATTATCTAGCACAACCTCAACCAACGCCTTCAGTAGCTGCTGTTCAAACCCCAATGAACAACCAAACAAATCTAACTCCTTCACCACAGCGTTCCTTTAACGGATGGATGGTGGGATGTATTGCAAGTTTAAGCTTGCTTCTAGGTGGAGGAACAGTATTTGCTTTTAATCATATCAATCAATCTTCACAGGCTGATTCTGTGGCCACAACGACGTCAATCAAGGAAGAAGCCCAAGAACAAGCAAGAAAAGAGTATGAACAACAATTAGAAGAATTATTGAATCGTACCAATCAGTCAACAACAGAATCAAGTATGGAAAATAGCAAAGAGAGTGATCCTAGTAAGGCTAAAGAAGGATCAAGCGATTCAACTGTACAATCAAACACTTCCGAAAGTTCAGAATCAAATGAGGTGAAATAATGCGTGTTAGAGAAACAACGAGACGAAAAGACAAACGATTCAATTTAGAAAAGAATAGGTATCTTTCTCATTTCTATCGCTATACTCCTTCAGGAGAAGAGCTACCAGAAAAACATGACAAACGTATTTCTCAAAAGATTTTTTATAGTGGCTTAGCTTATCTTCCTTTAAACTATGTTGTTACAAGAATACCAGAAGCATTTCATCGATTTGAGATTATTCCAGGAAGTTTACAAGGAGTGAATATTTTTCAGTTACAAGAAATGCCGCAGTTATTCCATTTTGATTCAACTGGTTTTTGGAATCCTTTGACCCCAACAACAAGTTTAGGCACACGTTTAGTTGTTTCTACGATTTGTGTTGTTCCAGCTGTACTTATGGGATTGAAAATGGACATGTGGTTTCGTCCTCTAGCAGATGGGCAAAAAGGAGATAACCGATTAAAAACGTTAAAGGAAATCCAACAAATTTATCCGCAAATACCAGAATCAAAGGGAGGTTTTCCTGGTTATGGCGGAATACCAATTACTCATTATAAAAAGTACTGGTATATTCAGACGGATACAGTAAATACTTGTATTGTTGGTACTTCCCGTTCAGGGAAAGGACAGATAGAAGTTTTAGCAACCATTGACAATTTGTCTCGTGCAGAAAGACAAAGTTCAATGGTTGTTAATGATCCAAAAACAGAATTATATGTTGCTAGTAAAGATGAACTAGAAGCTAGAGGGTATGATGTGTATGCATTTAATATCACCGATCCACTGCAATCAATGAGTGATAATCCATTGGCACTCATCGTGAAATACTGGAAGCGAGGAGACATAGACACAGCGACACAGTTAACCAATACTTTCACGAATACGATTTATTATGATGCCAACGCTTCAGACAATAAATACTTTAACGAAAATGCGCAAAAAGCTGTCAATGCGCTTATTTTTGCGTTATTGGAACAAGCGGATCAGACAGGGGATTACTCCAAATTAACACCGAATAATCTCGTCGAACTTCTTTCTGAGATTGGTGGTTTTAATTACCAAGATCCTGATAATGAATTCAAGCAGCTCAATGCTTTAGATGAATTTATGAATCAGTTACCACCTGGAAACATAGCAAAAAAACAATATGGGGCAACAAAAATTGGTTCTGATAAAGCGAAAGGCAACATTCTATCGACAGCGATCACAGGACTAAATCCATTTACACTGACGAAAATTGCGAAAATGACTTCTCAATCAACCATTGATTATAAGTCCATTGGTTTTCCGAAGTATTTGGATCTCAAACTACACGAGAGTCTGTTAAACCAGCGAATTGTTGTAGAGTTTTATCATCAAGGAAAAAAATTTCATGAGGAACGTGTCAAAGTAGGCTATAGAGGTTTTTGTGAAATTAACTTTGATTGTCATTTAGAACAGGGAGATCATGTTTGCTTAAAATACGATCATCGAGGAAAAGAATATGTTGCTTGGTATGAGTTTTCTCAAAGAGTATTGAAAGACGAAGAGGGAAATATCGTTTATCGAAAAAAACGAGGAGAAACCCATTTGCCAGAATTAGAAAAAGAAGCCGTTCTAACATTAGATGAGGATAAAAGTAACTTATTAGTAGAGTCTATTCGGATGCACTATACCGATAAACCAATGGCTATTTTTATGCTCACACCTGATTATGATCCATCTAACCATATCATTGTTAGTATTTTTCTTAGTCAGTTGTATAAAGAATTATCTACGCAATGTGTTAAGACTAAAGGAGATAAATGTCACCGTAGGATTCATTTTATTTTAGATGAATTTGGGAATATGCCACCAATGGATAATATGGAAGGAATCATGACAGTCACAGCTGGTAGAAACATGTTGTGGGATTTGTTTATCCAATCCTATCAGCAACTTTATGCGAAGTATGGGGAACAAAACGCAGCGATTATCAAAGAAAATTGTCAGACACATATTTATATTATGTCGACAGACGATAATACCATAGAAGAATTTTCCAAAAAAGTGGGGAATAAGACGGTTGAACAAGAGAACAGTACCATCAATTCATTAGGTATGAATACTCATATCAATCGCAATGTTGATTCAGATCGCATCTTAACTCCTGAAAGAATTTCTACTTTTTTAGAAGGTGAAACGATTGTACTCGCTCCTTTAAAACGACAAGATTTGAAAGGTCATAAAATACGGCCGTATCCTATTTTTAATCATGGGGAAACGAATCTTCCTTATGCTTATCAATATATTGAAGATTTCAATCCATCGTGGGATATCAATGATATAGACATACATTGTACACATGCGGACTTGGATCTTAAGGCTTTACAAATTGATTACGATTATTTTCTACCTGATATCTATGCACGTCGACTTTATCACAATATGCACGATCAAATAGAAGAGGAAGCTAAAGAAAACATTTTTATTAAAATCGTTCAATCTTTAGACAACTCAACGGCACAAAAGTTACTTATTCAATTTTATGAAGAGAAGCAAATAGATCGTTTGCAAGAATACCTTGAAAAATTGCGTCAAAATGAAGAAATTACAGAGGTTATAAGGAAACGACTTTTGCTAGAAGCTGAAAAGGCGGTGAAAGAATGATCATTGGAGGAATATTTTCCGGCATTGCCGACTGGTGGTCAGGCTTATTTGGGGATGGGGATGCAGATCCCAAAACCGTAACGAAAGTCTTACAAGATTATGGTAATTATCTGCAGTATCAAGATGTATTCAGTTGGATTTGTAATACTTTTTTATGGGGTTTGATTAAAGGGTTATATAATCTCAATACTTTACTAGAAAAAACAATTTATCAAAGCTTTGATTTAAAAGACTTATTGAACGCCGCTGGTGTTAATGAACTGTTTCAAAGTTTGATTAGTAAGGTATTGGCTCTTTTTTGTGTCGTCACATTAATTTATTTAGGCTTAAAATTTTTTATGAGTAAACATCCACCAAAAATCAAAAATATCTTGGTTAATCTATTTATGGCCATGATTTTGATTTTTGGTGGTAGTTCTTTAATCGATGAAGGGCTAAATATTAGTAAAAACTTTTACGGAGACGTGACTGCAGCAAATAAAGCAGATAAAACTGGTTCACCTGCTTTTCAAATTATTCAAAATAATGTGATTGATGTGAGTACGTTACTAGAAAATGATCCGAACAAAGTAGAACACATACCAACAGACAAAAGAAATGCTCTCACGGCGAAAAATTTTAAAACAGCGAATATCAATGGGATTATTACACCTGATCAAGCTAAGAAAATGTCTGAATCAAGTGATATTAGTACAGTACAAAAAGATCGGTTAAAGGCATTACAGTATCGACTAGAGTTAGACGATAATGGGAAAGAAATCCCTGTTCAAATTAGTGATGAAGGTTTAGCAAAATATGTGTATACTTCAGGCTATCGCCGATACATTAGTAGTCCAGGTATTATTTTAGCTGGTGAATCTTCTTTGTCGGTAGCCTATTTATTTATCTTGTTTACGATTGTTACTTGCATTATTGAGCTGGTATTTAAAAAATTCTATTTAGTGATTGCCGCGTCAACGGACTTTGAGACAGGACAACGGATGAAAAGTGCTATAGAAGATATTTCTCAATCCTTCTTGTTATTGGCATTTACGATTTTAGAATTACGAATCTATACATTAATGCTTTCAGGTATCGGTGATTTGCATGCGGCAGGAAAGATCAATGGATTCTTGTATGTTGTCGCTTTAATTGTATTAACCATTGCGCTATTCAAAGGCTCTCAATCAGTTACGAAAATTTTCGGCGTTGATACGAGTCTGAAAAACGGCAGCAATTCTCTTCTTAGCATGTTTGCCTTAGGAAATGTTGCGAAAAATGTGGGTAGCGGGGCTAAAAACCTTGCAAGTGCTGGTAAGAGTGGTTTAAGCAATTTAAATGATATTCGTAAAAATGGATTTGGTAATCGAAAAGATGTTACCCCTGATAACGGGGAAGAACAATCAGACGATAAAGCTACAACTGTACCTAATAGTAAGAAAACAGTTTCCGAAATGTTCGGGAAAGCGAAAAATGGTGTTTCTAAAGCCGCAGAAGGTCTTGGTTACGTCAATGAACGTGGGTTAAAAGGAACAGCTGAAGATCTTACAGAAAAAGCCAAAGACACCTTAGAAGAGAAATTAGACGGCACGAGAGCTAAAGAATTGGCTGAAGCTGTGAAGAATCCATCCGAAACACTAGAAAAACAAAAAGAAAAAGCTTCAGAAGTCAAAGAAGGACTAAAAGATGCGTATGGTGAAGGACAAGTCAATGCAGCAGTAAAAGCTAATACAACAACCGAAAAAGAAAATCAAGAAGGTGCAGCGATTCCTTCAGCCAAAGATCACCAAGATGAGTTGCATTCTAACGAAAATTCAGAAGAAGGACAAAATGGTCAATTACCAAAAACAGATCCAGAACAATATCGTTATAAATCTAACATTAATTCTGAAAATGAAAAGCGCATTTCAGATTTACCAAAACGAAATCAAGAAGTACAAACGGATGATGATTCCATCGATCTGCCAAATGATAATGGGGTCGAAGTTGGAACTGAAAAATCAACGAAAATTGGTTTACCTAAGGCACAAAATTTACCAATGAAAGATAGTCGTTTGAATCAATTCAAGGAGAATGATCAAAGCTTTGTTCACCAATCAACTGCAGGTAATGTTCAAATGAAACCAAGTCGTTTGCCTGAAAATGGAAATCTGACAACTGTTTCTTACAATTTATCTGAAAGTGGGGAGACAGGGAATGCGTCCGTTCAAAATGTTGTGACAAGAGAAGCTGCACCAGAACCTATTCAAAGAGTTCACACAGGTTACAAACCAGCAAATGTGGCATTTACTGCACCAACAAAAATAAATGTGACAAGAGAAACTAAAAACAGGAACAATGAATTGAAAGAACAACTATTGAGGGATATCAAACAGGATATCAAACCATAAAAGGCCTACAAGTTAGGCCTTTTTTCTATGTATGAAAAGGAGAAATCATTTATGGATAAATATATTAACATGAAAAATCCTCCAAGATTTAGTGGGGAATGGAAGTTTTTTGCCTTTTTCTTTTTGGATCTATTAACGCTTGGTGGTTGCTTTTTTTGGGCGAAAATAGTCAATAACCTTGTCCATTTACCACTCTTTTTTGCACTCTTGAATTATGGCTTATGGATTGCGATAGCTCTAGTGATTGTTTGGCGACCCTATAATAACCCAGGTCAACGACAAATTTTTGCGATTATCGAGTCTATTTTTTTTACGGACAAGAACCATTATCATGCGTTAGATCCTAACCGAAATTATCATGGTACGTATAAGGAGGATGAATAAATGCGAGTCAAAGGACAAAATTCAGTTGATAAGAAATCCATTTTTCAGTTTGGAAAACCAGAAGAACGATCTATCTTGGATTTATTTCCTTATAAATCCTGTACAGAAGAGGGAGTCTTAGTTACTAAAGAAGATCATTTTCAACGTTATTATCGTGTAGTTTCTACAGACGTGGAAGGATTAAATGAACAAGAGAAACTAGAACGAATGAATCAGTTGACCACCGTCATGCGTACGTATGTGCCAACAATTAAGTTAGTTAGTTTGACCACAGAGACGGATTTAACGGAACAAATCGTACAAAAGCGGCAGTTATTAGATAAGAATCGTATGGAACAATCCTTAGGAAGAAATCTACAGCGATTAAGAAAATATGAAAAGAAATTAGTAGAGGAAATCCAGGAATTGAAACGAGCAGAACAAGAACGTCCTGACTTAAGCTTCTTTTTCATCATTGAAGGAAGGACAATCAAGGATTTACAAACCAGAAACCGTCAGTTAATGCGATCTAGTGGCATTTTAGGGTTAAAACCACTCTACAAAAAAGAATTGATCAAGATTCTGTATCGAATGAACAACATGAATGATGAGTAGGAATGGAGAAGAGAGAATGAAATATCCGTTGATATGGTTAGAAAAAGATGTTCCGAAGGAAGAGACCACTAGAAAATTTCCTCACACTTTAAGCCTGGGTAAGTTGGGAAAAGGGCAATCTTTTCACCAAGTAAAGAATCAAACAAGAAGAGGTGACTGTACATGTTAGAAGCGATTAAAACAGCTTTTTCACCACAAAATGATCAAAAAGTACTTGATCCATTAAAGCAACTAGGAAATCGGGAAATAGAAATTTTAAAATCCAAAGGATATGATTTAGATTTTTTAAAACAAGTGATGCCACAAGGTGGATTAAATTTCGATGAAGAGTATGTGACCTATGGAAATGGTTATTCACGGTGTGTGACAGTTTATCACTACACAAAAAATCCTACTCTTTTTTGGTTGGCCAATCTCATGAACAATCCTCATACAGTGGCCACACTAGATGTTAGCACAGATGAAAAGCAAAAAGTGATTGATCAAATCAATCGCGCATTAGATGAATTAAATGATCGATCAGATAATGAACGAAAAGCGACTGACCGAAATAAAAGTGCGGAAGAATACCTGGAGCTAGCGGAATATGCCCGAAAATTGACTTCTAATGGGGAAATTTCTAAACAAGTCAAAGTGAGAGTACATGTTTACGGAAACACGATTCAAGAAGTAGATGAACGGGCGCAGGAACTGATCAAAAATCTAAAAGGGATGGATTATCGTGCGGTGACTTATCTGCATAAAACCAAACGAGATTGGCAATCGATGTTTACCATGTTCGATGAACAAGCTGAATGGTTCGGAAATATCAAAGGGCAATCACTACCATCGTTAAACATTGGCGGAGGTTTCCCGTTCCACCACCAAACGCTAAAAGATCCAGGAGGTACACAATATGGGGAAACCATGACAGGCGGCCCATTTGTCTGGAATGCGACGTATAAAAATAGTGTACGGTTGTCTACTAATACCTTGCTTCTAGGAATGATGGGAGCTGGTAAATCGACCGTTCTTAAAATGATCGCGGAAGCCCATTTAGCTGCAGGAGACTTTATTTGGGGCTTTGAAAAGGGAAAAGACTTTATTCCTTTCTTAAAGGAATATAACGGTATTATGGTGCGTTTAGACGGATCTGACGGGATGATCAATCCTTTAGAGATATTTGCCACACGGACGTATGATGAAGCATCCAGTTTATATGACGATGGATCAGTCAAAGATTTGAAGATCAATGAAGCAGCGTCCTATCAAACACACTTAGACAAAGTGGTCTATCAGGTACAGTTAGTGAGTCCTCAGCTAAAAGGAACGATGAAAGCAGAATTTAAGACCTACTTAAATCGTTTTTATGAAGAGTATGGAACAGTACCACGCGGCTTTACTTCCTCAAATTCGCGTTCAAATACTGAGACGCAAGTCACAGGGAAAGATCCAGAAGCTTATCCGACGTTCAAAGAATTTTTAGACTTTTTAGGACAACTGGAATTACCAGGTGCTTCCCAAGAGAAAAAGAATCGAAAAGAAGAAATGGAATCCATCGTAGAATCCTTATGTGAGACGTATGGCATGATTTTTGATGGTCACAGTACGATTCGACACCTTGACCAACAACAGTTGGTCTTTTTTGACATTGACTCTATTACAGGCTTAGATCGAGGGGTACAACAATGTCAAATGTACATGGCTATGACGTTGATTTGGAATCAGGCATTGATTCAAGGAAGAAGACAACGACGTTTAATTAAAGAAAAACAAATGGAAGAACAAGACTTCAAACGCTTCTTGGCGATGATTGATGAGTGCCATAATGCGATTAATCCAGATTTTATTGAAACGGTAAATTATGTCACAAACTTTCAACGAGAAATGCGTAAAGTAGAAGCAATGACTGTTTTAGCTACACAATCCCCACAAGAAATGGTGCCAGAAAATATGTCTTCTGATAACTTCTCGAAACTGAAGAAAGTCTTTGAATTTTCTTCTACGAAGATCTTTATGCGTATGGATGAATCTATTTTACGTCATATAGAAGGATTAGTTGGTAAATCAATGACGAACTCAGAACTAGAATCCATTCCTCAACAAAATCAAGGAGACGCTGTGATCAATTTTGGCTCAAAAGAAACCATTCGTGTTCATTTTAGTCCGAACAAACGTCAATTAAAATTGTTTGATGGAGGAAAATAATGGAAAACCAAAATGAAAGTTTAATCAAGCAGTATGTTAAGCGTCGTGCAAAGCGACGCTTATTTTTGTGGTTGTTTGGTACTTCTGCAGGTTTGATTACTATTTTGATCACTGTGTTCGTGACCCTTTTTCTAATACTGGCGGCGGGTTCGATTGATAATTCTGATTCAGATTCAAGCAGTGGTGGCGAAGCTTTTACAGGAGAATATTCGGAAGGATTACCCATTTATAAAGAAATCAAAGGAAGAGGCCCTTTTTCTGATGAGATTGCGCAATATGCTGTAGGTGCAGCAGTGAAATATAAATTATTACCAAGTGTGATCCTTTCGCAATACGGTTACGAATCAGCGTTTGGTACGTCGGCGTCCGCAAGAAATGATCTCAACTATTTTGGGATTACGTGGTTCGATGGCTGTTTGTTTCCTAAAGGAACTGCACGAGGAATTGGTGGTATTGAAGGTGGCTGGTACATGAATTTTCCCAACTCAAAAGCTGCATTCTCCTATTACGGCTTTATGGTAGCCACACAATCAAATTTTAATGCATGTGTAGGAAATAAAAGCCCTGGCGCAAGCTTATTGATCTTAGGACGAGGTGGTTATGCCGCTGCAGGAATTACTGAAGATAGTCCGTATTATACAGGTTGTATGTCAATTATCACTTCTAATAAATTAACCGAATATGATGAATTCGCGATGAAACATTGGGGTGAAGGTGGTAATGATAATGGCACAATTACTGGTGAATGGACGAATCCATTCCCTGGCAGCAGTTTAGATAAAAGTACCTTTAGCGGTGGTCAATTATTTGGAACAAATCCAGGCAGTGAATTCCGTCCGAATGGCTTCCATGATGGATTAGATTTTGGTTCAGTTGATCATCCAGGAAGTGAAATTCACGCGGTGCATGGAGGAAAAGTCGTGTACGTTGGCAATCCTGGTATTTCAGGTTTAGGTGCTTGTGTGATCGTGATTAATTACGACGGGTTGAATATGGTATATCAAGAATTTGCGAATAGTACAGGAAATTCTCGTGTGAAGGTTGGAGATCAGGTGAAAGTTGGTCAAGTAATCGGGATCCGAGATACAGCACACTTGCATTTAGGTTTCACTCGAATGGATTGGCGTCAAGCACAAGGACACGCATTCACAGATGATGGTACATGGATTGATCCATTACCATTTTTGAATAGCAGCAAAAAATAGATCAGGAGAAAAAATATGGAAAATAAAACTTTAAAAATCGTCTTAACAGCTGCAATTAGCGTTAGTTTAATCGGCAATATCGCGTTGTTTTGGCAGCTGAAAGAGGAACAAGCGACAAATACCTATAAAATTGAAGAAGTGGCTAAAAACGCGTCTGAGAAGCTCAAAAAAAATTCCTCTTCAGCGCAGGCAAAGATCGACAAGTTAAATCAAACTATTAATGAGAAAAACCAAGAAATCGATCAGCTAAAGCAACAAGATGGCACAAAAGCAAAAGAAGAAGTAAATGAAGCACAAAGTAAGACGGCAGAAGAGTTCGGTAAATTGGCCATTGATAAATCATTAAGCAGAAATGAATTAACGGAAAAACTAAAAGATGTAGCAACCCAAGAAGTGATTGACAAATTAAGTCCTGCAGACGATGATCACCAACATGATGATTACGGAAGTTACTCCTTTACATTAGGTGACGTGCAAACTTACGCTCAAACAAGCAGTGTAAAAGAGGAACAAAATTTTGTCGTATTTGTTGATTATACAATCGGCAATCCTCAATTCAAAGATGTCAAACCGCAAAAAATAAAAGGTGGATTAACTGTCACTGAAAAACAAGTAGATGGTCAATGGAAAGTCACAGACTTTAGTTATTTCACTCGTTAGGAGGAAGAAAATGAGTAAGAAAAAAGGAGCAAGACAACGTTTCAAAAAACGAAAAAGTTATCTTAGATGGCTGGGAATCTTTATGATTATCGGCTTTTTAATTCTTGCTAGTCCGATTTATACGCATAAGAAGGTAGACATACCAGATGAGGTAAGCACGAACGCATTTTTAAACACGAAGGAACTGACGATGGTTTCAAAAGAAAAAGGAGCGAACCAGCAATTAGTTTTTGAATTTGCGATTGACGATGAAGATCAAAGCTTATTAAAAGAACTGGCTAATCTTAATTATCGCGTAGAAGTAAAGACAGCTAAAGGGGATTATCAAGCAATAAAAGCCAAAGTGATTAAGGTGTCTGATGATTATTTTGCAGTGAAGCTATCGCATGTACCAGAAGAATATATTGCTATGCGATTAACTATTATTCCTGAAAAAATTGATCCAAAGGTGGATATGCAAGAACCGCAAGATCTGATTTTTTATATTCACGAAGATAAGGTCAAAGATCACGTGAAAGACGAAGATTATGAACAACATGCGATCAATTACAAAGTGAAAGGATACAAGAAAGAACAAAAAGCAGCACAAAAACAAATTGAATCCTTCCAAGCAACCATTGATTTGAATGAAGAATTAGTGAAGAAACTAAAAGATCAATTGCCTTATCAAGTCGCAGAAGATCAGGAAAATACTGAAAATAAGATTAATAGTTACCAGCAAGAAATTGAAACATCGAAAACGCAAATGAAAGATCAAGAAGAGAGCATTCAAAAACTTCAAGAAAAAATTGATCGTATGACAAAAGAAAATATTTAGAAGAATAGGTGGAGTAAAAGAAATGAAGCGAGCGAACTTGGTCGGCAAAGATACTTTCGCTGAGCAGAAAGTATTGATTAAAGCCTATCTCAAAGTTGTAAAAGCTAAAGAAATATGTCAAGAAGTGAATTATCTAACACAACAATATCTGAGTTGAAGAATGGTAGAAAGAGTTTAGATACCTTAAAATTCAGATCATTTGAAGCTCTATATATAGCTGCTAAAAAATATTTTACAGCTGATAATAAATAAAAAATTAAGGTGGGTTCTATGTGAAAAAAACGTATCAAAAGTTTTTATGGATTAGCTATATCGTCCTATTTATCGTTGGGTTTCTCGTCAGTGTGTCCGTGATCGTCGGAACGCTTTTTCTTTTGTTCTCTGACGAAGATCTGGTACTTAAGGGGTTAATGAGTACGTTATCGTGTGTCATGTTACTTTATTTATGTATACAGATCAACGAAATTATGCCCCCTCATTGGCAAGAAAAGAAGAAAGAATTTAAGGAAGAAATCGAAATAAAATCCAATGACTGGATTGAATACACATGGCTTCCTCTGAAAAGAAATAGCAAACGAAAGGAATTTTGGGCATTGCAATTATGGCCAATAGGAAAACTTTTTATTTATATGGCTTCACTTATGGTTACTTTAATCGGTTATTTGGTGGTGGTCTATGGGGTGGCCTATTACTTGTTAAGTGAGCCAAAACAGATCGCGGCGTCAAATATTTTCACGGCAGTAATGACATTAATGTGTGTCATGTGCTTTTCTATTTTTAGTTACTTACTCGTCCAATTTATCAGGCAAAATTTAACAATGAGTAAACTTTTCAAAAGTTTATTGGACTTACTTATCTTAGGCAGTATGTTAACGACTCTAACAGATCGGTTCGAACAATCTGAAAAAACGGTAGAGGGGATAAAGAACTTCTTAACGACGATTGATCAATTTATAAATGGATATATGTATTTGTTTGAAGTAGGCTTTATTCTCACTTTGTTTGGTTGTGTATTTATAAAACTCATTAAAAGATCAATCGAAAAAGAAATGGTTATTGATCTAATTCCGACGCTGAGCGGCTATGAGTATTACGTTGATTTTGGAAAGTATGAGGAGTTGATCCATACGGATATCGTTCACACGAGTATCCATGAAGTAACCGTTAAGGGCATCAGATCTACTTTAAAAGATGGACAGGAGACGAAAACAATCGACCGAAGAAAAGAGGTCTACAATTTTTATAAAGTTGAAGCAAGTCTACGATATGGCATTGGGAAATTGAGGTTAGATGGGAGTAATATTCAACAAAACAAACCATATGTTTTAGGAAAAGTGGTGATTTAGAACTTCCTATGAAAGATGAATAAATAAGGAGAATCTTTTGAAAATGATTCTTCTTTACAGAATTGTGCTTATAGTTGGCACGGAGTTAAAAATCTTAAAGAAGGAGCAGTTATTCAAAGTGAAAGAACATCATAATCAGTTACTATGTATTAAAACGGGTACGATGAACATTCAATACCGAACAGAATATTTAGAATTAACGAATCAAACTGATTTTTTGTCGATTCGAGAGCAACATAAGCAAGAAAAATTAATGGCTACTTATAGCCAATTGATTGATGAGTGGGAACAATTCAAGGAATCTAAAACATAAAATTCCATTTAAACACCTTATTTTTTAAAGAGCATAAGGAAACGTGACCCCACTTTTAAAAAAAGTGGTTGGATAGGCTGTGCCTATCACGTTTCTGAAAAAAATAAATGACCCCAAAATACCAATATATAGGATAGTACAAGGATAGCAAAGGATAGTAAAAGGATAGAGGTAGGATAGCGAAAAGGATAGGATCCTTTTCACTATCCTATATTATATTGGAGGATATTTATGAATGTTAAAATTAGAGATTTAGATCCAAAATTCATTTCTGAAATTGATCGAAGATGCGTTGAACTAAGTAATCGTACAGGAAATAAATGGAGTCGTAATGATTATTTAAAGCTACTCGTTGAAAATGATTTTGATCGTCCTTTGATGGAATACAAACAAGAAAAGTTTGACCAGTTATTAGAAAAGTTTTCAGAAATTCAAAGTTATAACACAAAGATATTAGAAGAATATGTTAGCCAAAATAATCGTATTATAGAAATCTTGATTGAGCAAAATAGAGGAAGTGAACTTTGATATGGCAAAGGTTATAGACAAACACATTTACTTTCACCAAACACATATCGATGTATTGGATGAAATTATTTCTACTCATGCAGAGGTTAAAAACTATAGTGAAGCTGTTCGCTTTTTATGTATGAACTATGATCCAGAAGTGGAGAAAAAAGTAAATTCCAATCAAGCAAAGTTGAATGGAATGAGTAAAGAAATTTCTATTTTAACCGAAATGGTTTCAGAATTTGCGGATCTTCATTTGAAAGATACAGGAATATTAATTGGTAAAAATTCAACTGTTTATCAAGAAGCAAAAGAACGAGTGGAAGGAAAAATTAAATCCAATCAAACAAAAAAATATTCCCCTCAGTTGAAGAAACCTGTGAATGAATCTGTTCATGCCAGAGTAGATCCATTTGATCCAACGAAGATTCTAAAAAGATAAAAATGAAGGAGGATAATAATGACTCAATCGCCTTCAGTTATTCTCACTTGTCAATTTACTTTGCCGAATAAAAAGTCATTTTCTACTTATATTGACTATATTACAAGGGAACAGGCTCTTGAAGAAAAGGAACGACGTACGCCCGAAGAAGAACAGGAACTTCAACGAATCAAGAATGCTTTAGAGGAGTTTTATATTCCTGAAGGAGAAACTTTTTCGGAGAGTAAGACGGGTAAAGAATTCAGTGAAACGTCGAATGAAGCTCAATCGTTGATGGAACATGGAATCAATTTTGACAAGTTAGAGGAACAAGATTTTACCAATTATCTTTCTTATATGACACGTCACTATGCGTTAGAACAAAAGAAAGAACTGACGCAAAGTGAACAAAAAGAATACCAACGCTTGAACCAAGCAATGAAAAAATATCAAACAGAACCCCATAAAAAAGCTTCAGGAAATCTTCCTGGAGTTTTTTCTATAGCTTCAGACGAAGTGAAAGGAAGTGATCTGAAGGAGATTAAGCAAATCTTCCAAAGAGGACAACAAAAAGGCTCAATCATTTATCAAGATGTTGTTTCTCATGATAATTCGTATCTTGAAAAAATAGGATTGTACGATCCCAAAACAGATACTTTAGATGAAGAAGGGTTAAAAGCAGCTGGAAGAAAAATGATGGAGACATTATTCGAGAAAGAGCAACTGAACGAAACAGGCTACTGGATGGCAACGATTCACCGTAACACTAAACATATCCATATTCATTTTGCAGTTGTTGAAAAAGAAAATACGCGTAAACCTTACACGGAGGTTGAAAATGGTGTGAGTTATATCGTACCGAAAGGTAAGAGAAGACAAGCAACATTAGACGCAATGAAGACCAATTATGTACATGAGTTAGAACGTTTTTCTTATGAAAAGGATCGAATGATTGGTATGGAGAAACGAAATTTATTGACGCGGAAAAGTGATTTGCGTAACACCTTAACAAAAGTGGTAAAAGAGCCAGCGCGTTACGATCGACACGCGATGAACTTATTAAATGAAGTATATAAAACCCTACCTGACAAACGTTCGGAATGGAATTACGGGGATGAAAAACGAACCAAACTTTCACCATACACAAGAGAGAAACTCGATGAGTTAACCAAATATGTTTTAACAAAAGAACCTGAATATCAAGAATATATACAGATTTCAAAAGCATTGAAAGAAGAAGCAAAAAGTCTTTATGGGGAAAGCAAGAGAGAATCAAAGGATGCAGAGAAAAATGCTCTCTTTGATTTAAAAAAGCGCACAGGAAATGCCATCCTAACAGAGCTGAAGAGACAGGATAGTCAAATAAAACCATTAATAGAAAGTGTTGATCAGATGCAATCTATTTACAATGAACGATCCTTTCGAACGCTTAAACAATTGCCAACGAATGAATACAAATATAGTTACGAAGAATTCATGAAGCGCAGGAAACAATTCCAACAAAGAGTTGTCACGCAGCGGAGTTTGCGTCAATTAAATCGAACGATTAATGCCCATGAAGAAAAATACCACGCAAGTAAAGCATACGAAGAGCAACAACGAAGAATTCAAATGGAACAAGAAAGACAGTAAAGACAGTAGGAGGAATAGCAATGAAACAATATTTAGATCAATGGAAAGTTATAGAAGGATCATTAAGAGAAGAACGAATCGAACAACTTCCTGATTGTTTAGAAAAAGAGCATTTGTTCCAGATAAGAGAAATGTTGAGAAACGAACAGTTTGATCCAAATCAATTTTTAGTCGTTGAGTACCCAGCTACTGGTGTGTATTGTTGTAATCATGTGAATGGTGAAAAATATTTTATCATTCAAGAATATGAGGGCAAGTTAGCACCTTATTATACTACTTGGGAAATGAATGAAGAGGGAATCAATAACTTTCCATGTAAAAGCATTGAAGAGTCCATTTCACTCACAGAGTGTTAGTTGTTAAGTGAATAAAAGAAGTAAAAGAGTCCTGAACGTGATTGTCCAGGACTCTTTTTTTCAATGAATTGTTTTCCGCCAACTCATTGAGTGGTGCGATTTGCGACTACATTATATCAAAAGAAAGAGAAGGGAGGAAGCAGAAATGGTTCATTCAACGATTGGAGTTGTTGTTGAAAAAAGCAGAGACAATCTCGTTTTTGTGACAGAAATTCAAACAGGCAGATCTTTTGTCGTCACAGACAAAGCGGCAAAAGCTTATCAAAGTAGCGATATTTTAACGTTAAATCTGACTACGAAGACGTTCGTCGATGCGACAGAAGATTATCCATTTGTTTAGTCTAATGGTGATAAGTCAAGATGAAATTTAAGATTTTCTTTATTGAGTAATA
>OATD01000062.1_pt1 | contig 38760 bp, 36 predicted proteins | sample 1475881 | NCBI WGS metagenome assembly OATD01 (sample SAMEA2579941, study PRJEB22360) | human gut metagenome | biome: human gut; feature: human-associated habitat; material: faeces | place: Denmark | collected 2008/2010 | reverse complement strand
CTAGAAACATTTTGAATAAAAACTATTAGACAAATGATATTTTACGAGGAGGAAAATAGTATGTTCGGTCTAAAAAAAGCTATTTATCGTTTCGATTTAGATGCATCAGATAATATTCAGCTGAAAACAATTAGTGATGCCACGTCTTTAACAAGCTATGTTATAGGAGTTAATAATGATCTGTTTGCTAAAGATACTAAAGGTTGGCTATTAATTGAAAAATCAAAAGTCACAAAAAAAGGTGATCAAAAACTATATGGGCTTAAATTAGATTTACCAATTTTGGAAGAAAATTCATATTTTGATGAATTACTTTTCCCATTTCATACGAAAAAACCGATTGAGTATGATCAATCGGTTTTTTTAGTTGATAAAAATGAAATAGAGCTAGAGGACATTGATAATGAAGAACCAGTTATGACTGAAGAAATGAAACGTTTAGTTGAAAAAGGAAGTACCAATATAACTCCTTCAGTTGAAACAGCCGATTTTGATGAAGAGGAAAATATTAATGAAGAGTCTACTGAAGAAATCGAACAAGAAAATGTTGAAGAACTATTGAGAAAGTTAAAGCAACAAGAAGAGGAAATACAAAAATTAAAAACGGATAAGCAACCAATGGCAAGTAAGATCAATTCTTCAGCTGAAAATATCGATATTGAATTGGAAAAAGAACGTATTGATTCAGAAACTCTGATAGACACAGCAAAACCACCAGAAAATATTACAACTACTGATACTGAAGATCAATCAATCTCTGAAGTGTTAGATATGGTAAAAGTTGAATTTGGTTCTAGATTAGAATTGCTAATTAAAAAAGAAAAAGAAAAAATTCAGGAAGAAATAAAAAGACTAGATGAACGGTCGGAAATTCCTAAAAAAGTTACTCAAAAAATCGATATTGAAAAAAATGCAGCCATAGAAATAGAGGAAAAAAATCTAGAAATTAATAGATTGTCTGCTCTTGAAGAAGAAAATAAGAGACATGATCAAAAAATAGCAGAAATTGAAAAAGAATATGCTACGAATCGACTAATGCGTTTAGAAGCTATAAAGACTGAATATGAAGTAAAATGTAACACTTTGATTTCTCAAGAATACAAGAAACAAACAGAACAGTTAGAAAAAATACTACAAGGAAAGAAAGAAGAATTAGCTTTACGTCAAAAGGTGTTAAATGATGGATTAAAGAATAATTTTGCTAAAGTACTTGAGACGTTTAATGCAGATCACGATGAGGTAATAAAAAATATTGATCAACAGAAGAAAAGTAGCGAGCTGATCGATTTAACTAAATATATGAGCCAAGCTAACTAAGCATAGAAATGTGGTGCTAACTATGGAACAAGAAGAAATAATTCATAAGTATTATGTATTAGGAACAACTACTCTTGATAAAACGTTACAAGTGCTTTCCCATTTATCTATGGACGGTTTGAACAAGATAAAAGACAGTTATATCCCTTTAAAAGGCGAAACAGGTTTATATAAGATGATGAGCAGAAGTGAGCCTCTTACTTCTGCTTATTTAAATGAAAAAGTGGATCTTAATAAATTAAAAATGTATCTAAAGGAACAAGGCTTACCATTTGCGTTCAAAGAGGTAAAAGGAGGTACAAATCTATATTTTCGTGTAAAAGATAAGGAATTGGCAAAAAAAGCCTTAGAAAGAGTAATATCGGGGTTAAATAAAGAACCAAAAAAAATCCTTCGAACACCAGGGACAATGACTTTCAAAGAGAAACTTGAGTATGCTCAGAAAAGTCCTACTTATAAAGGTTCAATTACTAAATCAAAACAACAAAGTAAAGGTCGTGGAATATAGTGCAGATATACAAAAAAAATATAAAAAACTATTTAATTCTGTCTGTACTCCTTTTTTTAATTTTTTATATTATAGGGAATTTTTTCTGGTTACTTCCTGGATCGGATTATACTGCGAAGATGTATTTCTTATTTACAGAAGAATTAAATAGATATATTGAAATGAATTGGCTTAATTTCGTATTGACACCAAGTCTAATGGCTTTTTGTTTTGGGATTTTAGGATTCTTATGTGGAATGCTTGCTTACGTTAGAGACAATGATAGAGGGGTTTATAGATACGGTGAAGAGCATGGTTCTGCAAGATACGCAACAGTAGAAGAAATGAGTAGATTTGCAGATCAGGATCCTGAAAAAAATATTATACTCACAAAAAACGCATGTATGGGGATTTCTAATCGACGTTTAGATTTAAAATATCAAAAGAATAAAAACGATGTTGTTATAGGAGGTCCAGGATCAGGTAAAACATACACATTCATTAAACCAAATATCATGCAAATGAATGCTAGTTTTATTGTTACGGATCCCAAAGGTCTATTGGTACATGAAACTGGATCTATGCTCGAAAAAAATGGGTATAAAATCAAGATATTTGATTTACTTAATTTATCGAATAGTGACAGTTTCAATGTTTTTAATTATATTCATACGGAATTGGACGTAGATCGGGTCTTAGAATTTATTACTGAAGGAACAAAGAAATCTGAACAAACAGGCGAAGATTTTTGGATTCAAGCTGAAGCATTACTTATTCGATCATTCATTGCCTTTCTTTGGTTTGATGGGAAAGATAATGATTATATGCCTAACCTTTCAATGGTGGGGGATATGCTGCGACATACGGAAAGAAAAGATCCCAAAGTTGCGAGTCCTGTAGAAAATTGGTTTGAAGAACAAAATGAATTACGTCCTAACAACTATGCCTACAAGCAATGGAAACTATTTAATGACACTTATAAAGCTGAAACAAGAGCGAGTGTTCTTGCTATGGCTGCTGGACGGTATTCTGTTTTTGATCATGACCAAGTGGTGGATATGGTTCGAGAAGATACGATGGAGATAGAAAAATGGAATGAAGAAAAGACGGCTGTATTTATTTCGATTCCTGAAACTTCTAGTGCATATAACTTTCTTGCTGCAATTTTTATGGCCACTATAATGGAGACTCTAAGATCTAAAGTCGATGCTGTTCTTCAAGGTAAAAAACTACTCGGAAAAGGAAAAGAGTTGCTGCATGTCCGTTTTCTCATCGATGAATTTGCAAATATTGGAAGAATACCCAATATTGATAAAGCATTAGCAACATTTCGAAGTAGGGAAATGTCTATCGTAATAGTATTGCAAGCTTTAAATCAGTTAGAAGCAATGTATAAAAACTCCTGGCAAACTCTTGTTAATACATGTGATAGTTTACTATTTCTAGGTGGTGATGAAAAATCAACTACTGAGTATTTGTCTAAGCGTGCTGGTAAACAAACGATCTCATTAAGAAAGCATAGTAAAAGTAAGACTGGTGGATCCGAAAGTAGAGATAAAACAGGACGAGATTTACTAATGAGCGATGAGATTGGACGATTAGGAAATGGGAAAGCTCTTCTATTCATATCAGGGCAACATGTCTTTAAAGACGATAAATATACTGTGAATGATCATAAAAATGCTTCTTTACTTGCGAACGACGTATACGATGAAAACTGGTACAACTACAGAAGGTATCGGAACGAAGAAGAAGAACTACTTGATATGGTAAAACCAGAAAATATCATCAACCATGGTGTAGTTGGTTAATAAGGAAGTATCAGAACAACAAGGAGAGGAATGAGTAATGTGGGTTATGTTAATAGTACAAGGAAAGTTTTATTAACTGCTGTTGTGTGTTTTATAGGTGTGATAGTAAATTATTATTTATTTAGACAAGCTTACTTAGATTGGGAATTGTACAAGTTGCACACTGAAGTCAATCATGTAAATTTAGCGTATTTTTCACAGAAAGCTTCATTATATCTATTACTTTGCTTGATTTTCGGAATTGTTGAAATAGGACAATTACTTATTCTATATACTCGTTTAAAAAATAGAAACGATTGAAAAGGAAGAAATTTTATCTGTATTAAACAAATCAGAAAAGAGATTTTATAAAATGAGAGGGACAAAATATATTAACATTAATTGTTCAATAAGAAGCCCCACCATTAAGTATTATGGGGTACTTTTACTACTAAAAATGGTATACTATAATTTGAATATGAAATAAAAAGAGGGGATGTGAGACGATGAATACGAAAAAATTAGCTGAATTAATTTATTCTGTTGCTCAGTATGACGGTTATAATACGTCAGTCTTGCAAACACAAAAAAACCTTTCAAGTAATAAAGATGAATGGCAATTTTCAAACGAGAATGATCGTTATATCTTTGAAGACCTTTTAAAGGCGATTCATTATGCAAGTAATCAAGATGAACTGACAGTAGATGTTTTTAAAGGAATAAATGCACAAATGGACTCACATAAAGAAGGACAACCTGAAGATCCAGGCAAACTAAGAAATAAAATAGAAATCCATGTGGGTGACTATATTCCGCCACGTACTGTTACTGAAGAAATGGTGCAACGTGAGATAGATGCTGTTAAAGGGAACTCAATTGAAGATGGTTGGGAACTATATGCACGTTTGGCTAAACTACAGGCTTTTGATAATGGTAACAAACGTACAGCCTTAATTTCAGCAAATTTACTTGTAGGTTCACTAAAAGGTGAAACTCAAACGTTTCTAACTATTCCTACTGACTTTAGAAGAACGCAGTTTGATGCTAATTTAATGTATTTTTATATGGCAGATGATTGGGATGACCATTTACCAGACGTTCAATATTCACTAGATGAATTTGTTCGTTTTGCAAAAGAATTTACACTAACAAATAAAAATACTTTTGAGGCAAGATTAGAAAAGGCAGAGAAAGACCAAAAAAAAATTGAACCTAATCATGAGATTAGTCAAAACAAAAATAATTCTAAAAAATTATAAGTAATTGATAGAAAGGCATCTTAGGATGTCTTTTTTTTTATTGTTTTGAAACAGAAAGGACGTAATTATGGAGGAAAAATTTAGTACCGAAACGTTTAGTAAGTATTTGCTCAAACTTTTGCAAGACAAACAAAAAATGCCAATGACAGAATTCAATCAAGGAGCAATTGCTACACTTATTGAAGTGGAAGAAACGCTTAATATGATGCTTAAAAACAATGAGGAAAATGAGAACGATTTAAATGAAGTAGAAGGGAGATAGGGGGTGTAATGTATGGATACAGCTACTGATCAAATAGAAAATAGTTTAACTTCATTAATGAAAGCTAAATTTGGGGTCACACGATCTTCTTCTGTGAAATTGACTGAAAAAGATACTCTCTATACGATTTTTCGTAAATTAGCCGACAATATCTATAAGAATGGTACCTGGACACAAGAGGATGAGATACAGGCAGTAGATACCTTGATAAGGAATAGAAATAATTTTTCAATCGATACAGAGAATATCATATGGACCGATCGAAAAGGAGCAAATTGGCAGGCAAATGTATCTATCACTCCGATTGATGGACAGGATAAATTAACGCTTGGTAACCGCATCGATGGAAAAATCGCTTATAAAACACTTGTAGATCGTGTAAATCTTGAGAACAAAGAAGAAAAAACAAAGAAAACGTATGTACTATTGGATCCTGAAAATAAAAGTGGGACTAAACATGCTAAGTTCTACTATTTTGGAAGTGGGACAAAAGAACAATTAAATTATTTTGCAATTGGTAATATGAATCGTGCTATAGGCTACGATAAACTTCAAAGAGATATACTGAAGGAATTTGAAAGCCAAAAGGATTCATTGTCTTTTGAAAAAGAAGATTTAGAAGGCTTCATAAGAAAGCTTTCAAGTTCAGAGTACAGTGGAAAATCGAATGAACCGATGTTCAAAAAAGATTTTATTGGTGAGTTGACCGATAGCTATTTAAATACGTTACCTCGTGACGAAAGTATGAAGTATCTAGGACAGCCTTATCTTGCGGAAGAAATGGTAAAAAAAGGTGAAGTGGATGATCACAATAGAGAATGGGTAGAAAAACAGCTAGCGACTAATTGGGGAGATCTCACGAGTGATCCTGATAGCAAAATGAAGGTTAACTTAGATGAAGCTCCCTATATTTTACAAACTGGAAATTTTAAAAGATATATCCATCATACTCAGATCAGATCCCATCGGAAAAACAATAAAATTATCGATTTCGTACAGAAGTATGTTGAAAATACTTATGATTTGATCTTACAAGTAGAGTATGAAAAAGATATTGAGAAACAAACTAGAGCTTCTGCTTGGCAAACGAAAAAAAATATCAATATCGAAACACAAAAAATAATGGAATCTACTCCTTTAAAAAAATATTTTAAATTTATAGAACTAGATAACGATGTAGATTTAAATTTATTCGGACAATTTGAACAGGAAATGGAACGAATTCATGAAGTTCTACCTGAAACAGGGAATAAGTCCTTGGAGCTTCGTCTACGTAAGTTAGGAAATTATCGAGCGCTGGGTATGTATGTTCCAACTAATAACACGATTGCAATTGATTTTAGAGATTATGGTGATGATATTGGTGGAGTTGGTATTCAATCTTTTATTCATGAATATGCCCATGCACTAGACTATAGTATTGGTAATGGGCGTTTATTGAGCATGAGCGACGATTTTAGAGGGATTGTTATGAAGTATAGAGAAAATCTTAATCTAAAAGGCCAAAACTCTTATGTCGCAAAAAAAGGTGGATATTATACTACCCCAACGGAAGTATTCGCACGTGCTTTTGAATTGTATGTTTCTGAAGCTGGGTTCAAGAGTGCTTTATTAAAGCCTGAAAAAATTTACCAAACAAGATTAGAATATTCTCTTTTTGATAAGAAGATGCGTGAAGAAATCTCGCTATTTTTTGATCGAATTTTTCCTGATTTAAAGGCTAAGATAAACGAATTCATGAAAAATAGTAATAAAAAGACCGTTAAGGAGCCTAATAAGAGTATCTCAAGTGAAGGTCAGCAATACAAAAAAGCTCGAAATCATGAGGAAAGAAAAAAGTTATATAAAATTGCTGCAAATAAAAATATTGTGGACGTAGCAGAGTCACTTGGAATGGTTTTAAGAGGTAGAAAGTCAGGATTATATTGGGAAGAACATGACAGTTTTAGATTTGATCAAAGACAAAATTATTTTTACTGGAATTCACAACGTATTGGCGGTGGACCAATACAACTAGTACGTTTAATAAAGAAATGTACTACTTCTCAGGCAGTAGACTATTTACAAAATCTAAACGAATCAGTATTTGATGTAAGTAAAATACCCTCTAAAAAACCTTTTAAGTATTTTATGAAAGAAAGTACTGATCTATCTTTAGCTAAAGAATATCTAGTCAACGAAAGAAAGTTATCGTTAGAAACTGTAGATTTCTTCATTTCAAAAGGATTGATTGCACAATCGACTTATAAAGATAAAGAAACAGGAAAAGAAGAACCTGTTATTGTATTTAAGCATAAGGACAATAATGGGAAAATAAAAGGTGTCGCATTACAAGGAATCTTTGAAGATTTTGAATTACATGAGCGTGGACGTTTGAAAAAAACTTTCGGCGATGGATTTACAGGCATGTCAATAAAGGTTGGTAATCCACCTTTAATGAAGAATGCTACAGATGAAAAACCTCTAAAGATCATTGCATTCGAAGCACCAATTGATCTCATGAGCTATTATGAATTGCACAAAGAGTCTATTGGCGATGCAGTTTTAGTATCAATGAATGGGCTAAGAAAGGGAACCATATCAAAATTATTGGCCAATTCTATCGCTCCAGATATTACTGAAGAAATGAAAGAAAATTACTTAGATGTGTTAAATAAACATTATAAACCGACAAATAAGGTACAGATCACATTAGCTGTAGATAATGATGCGTACAATGAAAAAACTGGAGTTAAAGCAGGACAAGACTTTGTTGATCATTTTAATGTCAAAGTTTTTCCAGTTACTACTCATATCCCAGCATTAGCACCTAATCAAATTAAAAATGATTGGAATGAACAGCTGAAATTAGTGAAAGCTGATAGAGAAAATAATCAAACACCTAAACGAACTCGAATAGAGATCGCTCAAAAGAAACTTGAACGTTTAGAAGAAGAATTTGAGAATAAGGTTGATGATTTATTTCAACATTCTAAGCAAACAAACGGTCAACCAATGAATGACAAACGTAATGGGGGAAGTTTTTTAAACCAACAGAATAAAAAAGAAGAGGCTGTTTTTAATAAACTTCATGAAATAGAAGAACAAAAAGAAAGAATAGAAAAATTGGAATATCAGGAAGAACTAAGAAGTAGTGGACAAAACAAACAGGGCGGCTTGATTATGAGTGTGGAAAATATTCCTCGTATTAAAGCTGAGATCGAAAAAGCGGAACAAGGGGCCTCTACTTATTCTTCAGCAACTATTCGTAAATATAAGAAAAAATTAGGTGAGTTGGAACAAATTAAAGAAAAAGCTGAATTAGCAGAAAAGAATCTAAGTAAAGAGGCTAAAGCATTAATTGAATCTGGAAGTATCTCTCAGTGGAAAAAACAACCGACAATATATTTTGTAAAAGGTTTGAAAAAAGTTGCACTAGAAATAGATTCCCAAGGATTTTTTAAGGAGTCGCAGAAATATAAAGCCCAAAATGAAGAAGACAAAAAACGTATACAAGAACTATTGGGAGGATCTCAAGCTATGAGTAATGAAAAAAATATAGAAATTCAAGAGCCAGATGAAGATAAGCTCACTAAAGATATTGAGACAAAAATTGAAAATAGTCAGCAAATAAGCGAACCATTCGATGAAGAGAATTTGAAATCTTTATTGGATGGTTCTTCTATTCCAGAAGAGAAGACAGCTGCTGAAAAAGATATATCTGTATCTATATCTAATAAAGTAACTGAAGAAGTAAGTACTCTACTTGAAAATTTTAAGGAAGATACAGATTCAATTTTATTACAAGCAGCTAAGAAGCCAGATCAATATCTTACAAAAGCAGAAATCGAAAAAATGCTTGATGAACATATGCTAAAAGTTGAAGAAGCAATTAAAATTTATACGACAAAATTTGAAGATATTAAAGAACCAACTCAACAAGAAACAGAACAAATCTCAAAAGGAATAAAAGACACCATTCAATCTATTCTAGAAGAATTCAAGCATAATCTTCAAAAATATATGTTGGATAAAAAGAATCGTACAGTATCAGTGGTAACAGAAAAAGTAGATGATCTTCGATTAGATATTAGGAATGCAATCAACAAGCGAATACTCATAGTGAATGATCTAGTAAAAAAATTTACCGAGAAAGTTGATAAGAAATTTACTATTGAATCAAAGATAAATAAGGAAGAATTGGAAAATAATAATGAACAAATAAAAGAAGAGAGCAATAGTACAGCTGCTCCTTCTAAAGATCTATTAAGTGCCAAAGAACAGCACAAAGAGCAACTTATAGATGCTCGGAATCAAATTATAGCTTCTAAAGATTTTCTTCGAAGTAATAAATTAACAGGCGAAAAACTTAGCCCAGTACAAAAAGTAAAAATGTATGATCAAAAAATTAATGAACTAGATATAGAAATCGAAGCACTTAAAAATAAAAAAATGAAAACAAATGTTTCGACAAATAAAGAAAATTCTGCTCCAGAAAAAAATGTAGAAACTAGAAAAAAAGCAGAGAAAAAACAAACTCAAGAAAATAATGATCAGTTAAAAACATTAATTTCGAAAAATGATAATCTAGGGATAACACAATACCTAAATGAAAAAGCTAAAGGATTAATGAAAGAAAAAAGTTTTAAAAAATATTTAGAGTCTATAAGTAAATTTTCTAAGTTTTCGCGATCAAATATTCAATTATTGATGGAACAGAATCCTAATGCGACACAAGTTGCTTCAGTAAATAAATGGAAAGAATTAGGGTTTGAATTAAAACAAGATCCCAAAGAAATGTACGTTCGAACTAACTTTCCTACAATAAAAAAAGATAAAAATGGTGATCCAATCTTAGATAAAAATGGAGAAGTTATTAAGGAATATCGTGAGAGATTAGTTCCTGTTTTTGATATAAGTGAAGTAGTTGGTGATAAAAAAGAGCTTAATAAAGTAAAAGAATCAATCCAAGAATTATCGGCTCCACGAGTCTTCACAAAAGTATTTAAAACTTTAACTAGTTTGACTTCAGCAGACGTTTCGATTGAAAATTTACCTGATTCAATCAATTCTCAATATGATTTCTCTAAAAATAAAATTATTATTCGGCCAGGCTTAGGGGAAGAAGCTACCATTAAAGAAATGATTTATTTAATGAACACGCCTGAAGCTGTTAATCATGAAGAAATATCAAAAAAAGAGAAATTTGAGAGAGAGGCTGTTTCTTACGTTGTAGCTAGTTATTTTGGAATTAATGTAAGAAGTACTACTTTTGATTACTTGAAAGAACCAACACTGAATGTAGCTGATTTCATAGAATCACTCGATAAAATTACTGATCAAGCAAATAAATTAGTTAGCCAAATAGACCAAAGATTAGAGCATTCTATATCAAAAAATAATCCTAAAAATAAGTTTGAAGAACGTCTGTTTAAAGCTAATACGGCTTCTGAAGAACCAAAAAAAATTGCAGTCAAGCAAGAAAGTGTTGATAACCCAAAAGTAAGCAGTCCCTCGTTGAGTCGTTAAGCTCACGACTTGGGACAAGTAATAAAATGATAGCTGAAGTAGTTAAAAGGGGGGCAAAAAATGACGTTGACGAATGAAGATATGAAATTTGTAATCGCACAAATTTTATTAATAGATCCAGCAAGTGAACGTCCACGTATTCATCCAAAACGGACACAAATTAAAAGAGGTCAGTTAACTAAACGTCTTGATCTTTTAGTGCAGGATTACGAAAATTCGAATGCTGCTATCGATTTGAGTATGTACAAAGAAACACTCAAAGCATTACGAAGAATGCGTGGACAGGAAGAATATCAAAGATTAATTGAAGAGATTGTCTTAAGCTATACTCCTTCCAAAAGTGAAATAAAAAATAAAGAGAACTTGAAGGTAAAAAAAGAAAAACAGTTAGAAAAACACTTGATCATTAAGCAAGATAAACAACAGGTAAGTGAAAAAGAAAAAAGTACTGAAGAAGAAATTGATACAAAAAAAGGCTGGCTTGCAAACCTAAAAACTAAGGTTTGGCCAGTGAAAACTAATTCATAAAAAAAAGCGGGGATTGGGGGGCACCCCCAAACATTTAAAAAGCTACCACCTACAGTTTTCGGGTGGTAGCTTTTTAAAATATCGCAACATGGGCCCATGTTGCTCTGCTCGCAAAAGAAAAGTCTCTCCCAGCCACGTGTAGTGTGTCAAACAAAAAATCTACTAGAATCAGAAAAAGGGAGGAGAAGGTTAGATGAGTGAAAAATATCAATTAAAACGACCAATTACACGAAAAGTTCGCTTTAATAATGAGGAGAATGAATACATTAATCGAAAAATATCAGAAAGTCCATTCAAGACTTTCCAAAATTTTGCTCGAATAATGTTACTTACTGGAGAAATTAAAATGATCGATTATACAGAACTTCATAGTTTGAATGGTGAGGTAAATAGAATAGGAAATAATGTAAATCAACTAGCAAAACTAGCGCACCGTTTCGATGAAATTTCTTCAGAAGATATTCAAAAATTAACAGATACTATGAATGAGTTGAAACGATTAGTCTCCGAAAAATTACAAGAAGAATTACAGAAAGAGAATATATTCTAATGGTTTATACGAAGCATTTTACAATCCATTCAAGCAAACATTTAAAACAAGCTGAAGAATATGTGGAGAACGCAGCGAAAACAGCTATTGATAGTAAGAGGGGTATCGACTCACACTTAGATAATATTTTTCCTTATGTAACTAGTGATAAGAAAACGATCAATAAACAATTAGTTTCAGGCTATGGAATTATAGATGTTTATAATTCAGCAAAAGAATTTTTGTTAACAAAACAAAATGCTGCATTTGCAAAAGGAAAAGACTTGGTATTTAATCCGAAAACTGGAAAAGTGGTACTTGATCCACAAGCACTAGAAAAAAATAATGCAGTTTTAGCTCACCACATTATCCAATCCTTTTCTCCTGAAGATGATTTAACTCCTGAACAAATACACGAAATTGGACGTAAGACAATTTTAGAATTTACTGGAGGAGAATATGAATTCGTGATCGCAACACATGTAGATAAAGCGCATATTCATAATCATATTATTTTAAATTCGACAAACACTTTTACTGGCAATGCTTTACGATGGCAAAAGGGAACAAAGAAATCTTTTGAACAAGTTTCAGATAAGATTGCTTCAAAATATGGAGCAAAGATAATTGAGAAGTCACCTAAAAATTCTCATAAAAAATATACAATGTGGCAAACTGAAAATCTATTTAAGAATAAAATTAAGTCACGTTTAGACTTTTTATTGGACCACTCTTCTTCAATTGATGATTTTAAAATAAAAGCAGAAGCTCTTGATTTACAAGTAGATTTTTCTGGAAAATGGGCAAAGTATTGTTTGTTAGACGAGCCACAAATAAAAAATACAAGAAGTCGCAGCTTGTCAAAAAAAGATCCTGAAAAATATAACTTAGACAGAATAGAAGCACGTCTAAAAGAAAACTCGCATGAATTTTCTGTACAGGAAGTACTTGAGCGTTATGAAGAAAAAGTCGATGCTGTAAATAATGATTTTGACTATCAATTAATTTTAGAGAGTTGGCAAATATCACATAAAACGCCAAAAGGATATTATGTGAACGTTGATTTTGGAGCAGAAAATCATGGTCAAATATTTATTGGAGCGTATAAAGTAGATCAACTAGAAGATGGGAATTACAGCTTATTTGTTAAAAAGAACGACTATTTTTATTTCATGAATGATAAGAGTAGCGATAGGAATAGGTATATGACAGGTTATACACTTGCTAAACAATTGTCTCTTTATAACGGTACAGTTCCACTGAAGAAAGAACCTGTTATGACAACAATTACTGAGTTGGTAGATGCTATAAACTTCTTAGCCGAACATGGTGTTACTGAAAGCAAACAAATGTCACGATTAGAAAATAAATTAATTGAATCATTTGAACTAGCTGAAGAGAGTTTGCAGAAATTAGATGACAAGATACTTCAATTAAATCAATTAGGCAAGTTGATAATGGAGGAGCAATTAGAAGATACAGATGAAGAGTTTCCTGTTTTAAAAGAGATAGGAAATAAAGATGAATTAACATTCGAAGACATTCAAAATGAGTTATCTTCAGCTAAACTTAGCAGAAAACTTCTACATGAAAAGATGGAAAGTACTGTTGAAAAAATAAATGAACTTCATGCTATTCAAACTGTTGCGGAACAAAAATCAAGAGAAGAAAATTTGGGTAAATTGTAAATGATAAGGGAAAGGTAATGGATACACATGATTTAATTGTCGCTCATGTCTATATTGAAATAATTGAAATAGAAAAGCCAGGGATATAATCCCTGGCCATTCTCGTGTTACTAAAAGTTATGGTCTCGTAGCAACTTTTTTATTATATCATAAAAAGAGGTGAGGCTATGAGGCTTTTCGAAATTGATGAATACACACTTCCGCCGTTTGATCGTGTTAACTGGCAAAAAACAAAAGAACTTGTTGGTGTATTTATAAGTGCATTTAAAGTAAATCGTGAACGTGTGGGGATGTCTGTTTACCCTAACTTAACCAAAAATTGCACGCTTGTAGTTAGTATAGATCCCATAAAAGAAAAGTGGAAAGAAGGAATACTTTTATCAAATTATGAAGAGAACTATATGAAAACCGAACAATGTTTTATCCATGCTTTTACAGCAATAATGCACCCGTATCGTCCTGAAGTAACGGAACGAAGACGGCGTGTATTTTTTTATCGTTATCTTTATGGATTGCCAGTTCCATTAGTCAGTGATCGAATAAATTATCAAAAAAATATCATTGTAGATGATTCTAAAATGGCCATGATGCAATTTGCCTTGGCATTAGATCTATTAGTTTTAGAATAAGAAATAAGCCAAAACCAACTTTTTATCACCTTTATAAAAACTCATGACAAACGTTGCTGCGCATATACTTACTTTACAAGCTTGAATAAAGATCACAGCGCTGTGGGAAAGAATTTTTCTCATGACAAAGCAACAATTAAAATTTTTAGATTTATTTGCAGGTGTTGGTGGATTTCGTTTGGGGTTAGAGAAAGCAGGTCATAAATGTGTCGGCTTTTGCGAGATCGATGCGAAGGCGAGAGAGAGTTATAAGGCAATTCATAAAACAGATGGCGAGGTAGAAATGCATGACATTACAGCAGTATCAGATGAGTTTATTCGAGGAATCGGACGTGTGGACATTATCGCAGGAGGATTTCCATGCCAGGCTTTCAGCGTTGCAGGAAAGAGACAAGGCTTTAGAGATACTAGAGGAACTCTCTTTTTTGAAATTGCACGCTTCGCACATATTCTGCGACCTAAATATTTATTCCTTGAGAATGTTAAAGGATTACTCAACCATGAAAGAGGGGCTACGTTCGAGACAATCATACGAACCATGGATGAATTGGGGTACGACGTGGAATGGCAATTGTTTAACAGCAAAAATTATGTCGCACAAAATAGAGAACGTGTCTTTATTATCGGACATTCTCGAAGACAATGTACCAAAAAAATATTTCCTATCACAGGAAAAGAAGAATCAATTGATAAAAAACCAGCAGAAATAAACGTTGCTGGCACCACAAATGAAAATAATGATTTAAGTAGAGCTACTAGAGAGAGAACTTATTATGCTGATTGATTAGCAGCTACTTTGACGACAACCGATTATAAAATGCCTAAACAAATTGTGATCGGAAACGTAAATCCCAGCCAAATAGGTTTGAATGGGCAAGTGTATTATTCTGAATCTTTGGGTCCTACATTAACAACTAATAAAGGAGAGGGCAGTAAGATTGCTATACCAGTGTTATCTCCAGATAGAGAAAACAGTAGACAAAATGGGAGAAGAATAAAAAATAATAATGAAGAAATGTTCACTTTAACAGCTCAAGATAGACATGGAATTATAGTAGAAGGAAACTTAGGCGGAAGTTTTAGATCTTCTTCTTCAGTAGTCTCAGTGAACGGAATTTCTCCAACACTTACGACAATGGGCGGTGGCGGACAAGAACCAAAAATAATCGTTAGAGAAGCGACTAAAAAAGGATATAGTGAAGCAGGACCTGGAGATAGTATTAACTTTGCTTTTCCTAAATCTAAAAAACGTAGAGGACGTGTAGGAAAGCAGCAAGCCAATACTTTAGTGACCGGTGATCAACAGACAGTGGTTACTGAAGACTTTCAAATAAGAAAACTTACACCAATGGAATGCTGGAGACTTCAGGCTTTTCCCGATGAAGTTTTTTTGACAGCAAAATTTGGAAGTAGAGAGATCGCAAAAAAAATAATCGAAAATAATTTGAATCATTATGATTGTATTTATAAGCAAAAAATGTCTGACAGTAGTTTATATAAACAATCTGGAAACTCCGTAACAGTCGCGGTTATATACGATATTGCAAAGCGATTTGAATAGATACGTTAGTTTAATCGATAATATAAAATACTATTACCTATATCTCTAAACAGACTAACTTTATAAAAAGATCTCTTGACGTAATAAATCCTAAGGCTTATGCTGGTTATAAGTCATAAGACTTATAACGAGTTGGAGTGAAAAGATGTTTATCAATTTGAATAAATTGAACTTAATGACTGGTGCAGAAGCAAGTGAACGATGGGGATATGATCGTCGATATATTAATCAATTATACGCGAAGTATCCAGAACGTTTTAAAGAAGGAACTATAGTATCTATTGGAAATGCTAATAAGCCAACTATAGTTATTAGTGAACTTGGTATGGAGTATCTTACTGGAATGACTGAGGCTGAAGCTAAAGAGAGAAACAGAAAAATATAAAATAAAGTTTGTTAAGGGGATGAATAAGGTGTTTTTGATAATCACATTAGGTATTTATATTACTATTGCAATAACGATTATTCTAGCTATTGCAGCTGCTTTTCCTGAAATAGTGTTTTTTATCTATTTCATGCTTTCATTTGGATTTATCAACGATGGAACGTGGTCGCTGCTTTCACTAGATTCTGTGGGACGGTTAAAGCACATTGCTAGCTTTGTACAAACACACTTATTGCCCTGGAACAATCTAATAAAAATAGGCTTGATTATAATAGTAGTCTTGGCTTATTTAGCACTTAGTATTTTTATCAATGAGCGAGGATTTACTCTATTTAAAGTGATAAATAATTTAGTGGGAGTAGGTTTTTATGGAGTATTAGTATACTTCACGTCTAAACCTAGTTTGGTTGAATTATTAGGAATGGTTGCTTTACTTTCTTGCGTGTTAATTCCTATAAAAATGCTGTTTTACAAAAAAATATCTAATAAAATTAATGATCGAGTGATATATGATTAGTAGGTGTTATATAGAAGGGTTGTAATATAGATCTCTTAAAAAAATAATATTGAATCAAAAAGGAAATGGAGAATATTCTTCATTTCCTTTTTTGTTTTAAAGAAGGAGTCAAATAATGATAAATGATCAATTTTGGAAAGAGTATGAAAAATCAGTAGCTAATCCAGTTAATAGAAGTCTAAATAAAAACAAATTAAATCAAATGGAAAAAGAAATCGATCAGGCAACTCAATTCATTCTTAGCAAGAACATTAATTTTAATGAGGTTGACATGGACTCATTGGAAAGTAACCTTGATTCACTTAGAGTTGCAGAAAGCTATAGAAAAAAACAACTAAGTCTATTAACGAACGCTGCGTTTTATCCTAAGAAGAGATTAGAGGGGCTAGATAACTTAATGTCGAAGATCTTTACTGAAAGAATAATTATTGAAAGAGAACTAGCATATTTAGCTTATTCAAAAGACGTGAGAGAGCATGAATCAGTTTACACTGAAGATGATCAGTTGATTAGACCAGAATATACACTAGGACAACTAAAGAATTTAGTGAATCAGTCTGAAGATGGCTTGTTTAGGGTTCCAGATTCAGAAATGACAGTTGCAGATGAACGATATTTTAACAAAATTCAAATAGAATCAGATGAACAACTTATATGTATTTCTACCTTAGAGCCTGAATGTGACTATTTTATTTTTACAGATACATTTGTTACTTGGATCGATAATTGGTCAGGAGAGGATGATCGAGTATATAAAGGGGAAGTGTTAAAGCAATTGAAATTTAGTTTTGGCGAGGAATCATTCGAAGTTGAAAACAAAGGGCTGATAAAACAAGCAAAAGAACAACAGAATGAAAAAAAAGAGGATAATCACGTAAATATGAGACATTTTTAAAAGAATAACTATGATTATTAATTCTTTCAGCAACTTAAGTTTACAACATAAGTAATAATATGTTACTTTATATATAAAATAAAGTTATCTGGAGGTGCTTGTTTTGAATATAAAAGAAGCTATTAATTATTTAAAACAATTTGATTTAAAAATGACTGCCCCTGCTTTGAGAGCAGCAATAAGAAGAGGCGAAATTGGAGGAGTAGAAAAGTCTTCTGAAAAAAGCGAAATTAATGTTCCAGTTTCAAGCATTTTAGGGTATGCATTAACCAAAACAAACAATAAGTTTTCCATTTATAGAGCGGGTTATGAAGCTGCAAGAGAACATTACGAAAAAGAAGTAATCGAGTATAATTTTAACAGTAGCAAGATAGAAACGTTTCTTTTTGAAGGAGCTTCTGCAAATCAGTATCATTATTTGGTCAGCAATGCTTTTGAGGGGTTTTCTCGTTTTCTTCTTAAAATTGATATGAAAAATTCTATAATACATTTGAAAAATGATATATCTGAGGGTGGAACTTCTGCTGTGAATCAAGTTAGTTCCTTTCTAATTAATGATATTTTTTCAAAATTAAACAACGATCTTACTGAAGAAGAAATAAAAAAAGCTAAATTATTTATCTATACAGGACCAATTAATAATTGTTCAAAAAACTTAGATTTTATCACCTATGGCTTTGATGAGGAAAAAGATAAATTCGATTATGGTGTGGTAGACGATGAAATAGTCTCTAATCATATTGACGAAGGTTTTGCTAATACGTGGGTAAATTAAACAATAGTAGCAATATTATATAGGAAATTTGCATGTTTTTGGCAAGGATGCTATACTCTAAGTGCGAAATGTGAAAAATTGGATCATTGCAACACGAAAGCCGACCCTATTCCAGTAGGATCGGCTTTTTTTTCGTCTGATGCGACGGCAGACGCGTGGGTTAGCAAGCAACTTGCCTTTTAATCGCCGTCTCGTTTATCTAACCAATAAGCGAAAAGTTTTACAACTATACCAACAATTGTTGGTGCGACGATCAATGTGAAAAATTGGAGTATCATTGCAACACCCCCTTCCTAAATTAGGTTGGGTGGCAAGTTGCCGTTAATAAGTATAGCATTAAAAAATTCTATAGACAAAATTTGCTTTATTAAGTGCTTATCAACACATTAAGTTACTTTTTAAAGTTCCACTTGCGTTATGTGCTTTTAGGTGTATAATTTTGTGTATAAAATACACAAAAGGAGTAAGCTATGCTTAAAAAAGTAAGAAAACAAGTAACAATACCGCAAGAACTAGAAAAACGAGGAATAGAAGAACGACTAAATTTTAGTGAAGTATTGACGGACGCTTTAAATAATATCTTATTTGGACGTTCCAAAAACGAAATAACAGAATTAAGTAAAATGGAATTTTTCGAACTTATAAAAGCTTTTGAAGTATCACAGGGAGGAAATTATAAATACTTAACGAATGTACCAGCGCTTAATGATGTATTTGATGATGTTTTTAGAGTGCTACTTGTTTTATCTAATACAGTCGGAACATATATTTCTTTGACGAATGATGATTATAGAACACAAACTGATAATTATTACACACAAAAATTAAAGAGAATAACATTTATTATAGATGTAGAATCTTCGGAAAAGAGTTTTCGAGAATGGACAAATCTAATGATAAATCTACCTATCAACACGAAAAGTTCTATTGATTTAACTAATGATCAAAGAGAAAACTTGATTTTAAGTATAAGAAGTTTTGGAGCAGTTATTGAAGAATTGTCTAAACCGATGATCTATTTAGATAGCGAAGTTAATGTAAATTATACGTATGCGCTGAATCGGCTAAAATTTGCAATTAATAAATTATATGAGATATAAAAAAGGAATGATTTAGATGGAAAAATTTACATGTCAAGAATGCGGCAATGAATTTGCAAAAAGTGAATTGGATAAAGAGCTATTCAATGAGGGCGAATATTATTGCCAGGCGTGTGCATTATTTCTTTTACAAAGTGGACAAGATGCAATTGATCCTGATTGGGAAGAGGATTAATTTTATTTTGATCTTTGAGTATTACGATAAGATAGATTAAGTGAAAGTAATTAACAATTGAAGACCAACAGGGTATGCCTTGTTGGGCTTTTTGATTCTCTACAAATATAGAGTGTATTAAAGGTCAACTAGACTGTGCAAGATAGAGTCGCTTGAAAAATTTTTGACCTCTATTTTTTATTCATTATATTACTTAGCTAGAAATAAATTATCTATAGAGAAAAATAAAATAAACAATACATTTAACAAAGAAATAGATATGGCAAAGTAAAAAAGCGTCTTATAAAATATCATTGAAAGCTTTGTCTTTTCTTCAATCAAAAAATATAGTAGAACAAAACTAGCTAAAGGAGTTATTAATGAAGCAATAGACAAAAAGATTAGTAATTTATTTAAATCTTTATGCGGACTTTCTAGAGGTGAAGAAGCCTCTTCTTTTTCAGCAAATAAATAAGATAAGGGAATATGATAGAATTGACTAAGTAATTTAAGGTTTTCTATATCAGGTAACGTGTTCCCGGTTTCCCTTAGTTAAAAATATTACTCTTGTTGATTACTCAACTTTTCCAATAAATCGGTAATATATCTCAATTTCCTGTATTCTTTCGTTATCCTCATTCGTTGTTGCTTCATGTATGAGGATTTTTTCTATCATGGCATTTAATAATGGTGCTGTCAGTTCCTTTGGTACGGAATATTCCTTGATTAACTCAATCCACTTTTCAGCACCTATCATATCCTGTTCCATTTTACTTAGTTCTTCTCTTAGGCTTGTTATCTGCTGTTCCAGTTCTATCTGTTCTTTTTGGTACTTGCTGGACAACATCACAAAATTTCGCTCTGTTATCTTCTCACAGGCTCTATCTTCATACATTTTCGCAAATAAACGGTCAATCTCATTTTGTCTGTTCTCGGCTTTCTTCAATGTACTTGCCTTTTTCTTCTTTTCCCGTATTCTCTCTGCATTGCCAGCTTTCTGTATCTTGTTCAATACCTTTTCTTCGTCCTGCTGTACTGCCTTAGCCCAATACTGCAAGCGTTCCAATACGGCTTGATACAGCACATCATAACGAATGTAGTGCATAGAACAATTACCTTTGCCAAACTGCCCGTAGTAACTGCAAGCATAATAACTGTAAGGCGTTTTATTTGTCTTATTCGTTCCAAATCTCATAGACCAACCACAATCCGCACACTTGACAAGCCCTGCAAAAATCGGCGTTGCCTTTTCCTTTGTCTGTCTGCGTCTTGATTTTATCTGCTCCTGCACACGATAGAACACTTCCTTGTCAATAATCGGCTCGTGAGTGTTTTCTACTCGAAACCATTCACTTTCGGGCTTACGCACTTTCTTTTTGCTCTTGAACGATACCGTAGACTGCATATTGTGAACACTGTTTCCGATATAAACCTCACTTTTCAATATCGCCTTGACATGAGCAATCGTCCACTCATAACGCTTACTTTCGGGTTTTCCCTCAAAGATATGTGCAAAAGTACCGTATCTTGTAAAATTTAGCCATGACGCTGTCGGAACTTTTTCTGCTCTTAACTGCTTTGTGATTTTTGCACTTCCGTAACCTTGATAGGCTAGGGAAAAGATTTTTTCAATAATCCATTTTGTTTCATCATCAACCAACAGTTTTCCTTTGATGTCAGGGTGTTTCTTATATCCTAACGGAGCATAAGCACCGTAATGAGCCCCCTCCGCAAACTTTGTCTTAAATGCTGATTTGACTTTACGGCTTGTATCTCTTGCCACCCATTCATTGATGATGTTCTTAAATGGTGCAATCTCACTTTCGCCTTTTTCGCTGTCTACACCGTCATCAATCGCTATGTAGCGGACATTATGACTAGGGAAATACAATTCTGTATATTGTCCTGTCATAATATAATTTCTGCCAAGACGGGAAAGGTCTTTCGTTACAACACAGTTGATTTTTCCTGCCTCTATATCCTCAATCATTCTTTGAAAACTCGGTCTGTCAAAATTTGTTCCCGACCAGCCGTCATCAATATATTCATCAATGACATTCAAATGATGTTCTTTTGCATATAAACGCAACATACTTCTCTGTGTGGTAATGCTGGAACTTTCGCCCTGTAATTCATCATCTCGGCTTAACCTAAGATAAAGTGCAGTATTGTAAATCTGTTGTTTCATTGTCAGTTATCCTCCTTTATAACTAACCCGTGTTTACAATACCTGCTTGCAAGTAAAGTATAACACGGGTACTTTTTGTCATTCAATCTATTTCTTACAACTGCACCGATTTTATGCGATTGTCTGCTTTGCTTTTTCCAGCATGACATCAGTTAGAAGTTCTTCCATTGTTTTGCCCTTTTCGGAAAAATGCTCTTTTACTACAATCTTTGTCTTTCCTCTGTTGCCAATGCCACACTTGCCATTTTTCTTTTGAATTGTTTTTACAGCATTATCAATAACACATACCCCCTTTCTGTAAAATCTTTCTAAGCAATTCAACGGCTTTTGTCATAGCCCACAGGAGTTCCACCTCTGCATAGTTCTTATGTAGCCGTACCCATTGCGTGCGACGCTCTTAATGCTCAAGCTGTGGCTGTACGGGAGTATCATTATCTGACAGTACAGGTCATGGCGATAAAAGAGGACAAATCTTTTACAAGAACACAAATAGGTTTTCGCTCGCTCTTGCAGGGGAAAGGTCGTGGCGTATTTGTTTCAACGGCTAGCTGTCTGTCAAACGTATTGAATTACTTTATTCAGTTGTCAAAGAACGATTGAAAGAAAAAAATCGTCTTTCCTATATATCGCGTTGGAAAAGAGGAGAAACGTAACCAAAATCCAAAACTTTTTCCATTATTAGTACAAATGGAACGGTTCATTTTGGCAATCAACGGTTGATTTTCTCCTTTTTCACTACTATCTGTACAGCAAACGTCCATTTGCTAAGTTTAAATGGAAAAATTTTAACTTCTTTTCATGCACCATATAGGGATAGAAAATGTCATTTTGCTAAGTTGATGATGAAAAAAGAATATTTTCCTTTTCACACCCTAACTACCCAAACCATACCGTTACTGCCAACAATAGAATGAAATATTTTCTTTGCACCATATAGGGAACGGAAACCTTAAATTGTTAAGTTGAGAACAAAGTATTTTCATCTTTTCACATCAACACTCAACTGCTAATGCCTGTTTGAATACAAAATGATGATGTTTTTCCTCTTTTCACAGAAGACTGTCCACTAATCACGAATTTCCGTCATTTTTTCAAAACTTTTTTCTTCTTTCACTTCATATAGGGACAGCAAGCCCCGATTTAATGACCTATTTTCAAAAAAAGTTTAGATTTCCTTTTCTCGCACCATATCTGTACGCAAGTAGCCATTTTGTTGCAGATTTAATAAAAAATTTATTTTTCTTCTTTCACTTCACATAGGGAATGAAAACAGCTCTTTGCTGACTAAATCTGAAATTTTTCAATTACATTAAAAAATACCGTCATTCTCTTGTGGAACAGCGGTATCTATACGTTCTTCTATGGTTGATTTCTCTAATTGTAATAAATGTTTATGCTTGTCTTTTAGTTCTGCCTGCTCAATCATATCTTTCAGTATCGTTGTACGATTTTCTCTGTCTAATGCCTGTACCATTTTTATGGTTGGTGCGACTTGTCTTTGTAGCCAATGCAACGCTTTTTGTAAAGTGTAAGGCTCTGGCTTTGTGGTTAAGCGTATCGGCTCTCTGTTTTCCCCTACAAACCATGCCCAATCATCATTTGTTATCCATTGACTTTTTGGCTTGTCGTCCTCTCTGTCAACAAAGCGGACATAATGATTGATGATAGAAAAAGCGGTGCGTTCAGCGTCCCGATAGGTCAGTAAATCTACAACCGCATAATAGGCTCGTTCGTTCTTCATGCGTATTTCAAAACGGTTCTTAATCTCCGTATCTTCAATTTCTGTGCCATTCTTGACATACTGCTCATAATTTTTCTGATAAGCACACATATATAATTCGCTACTTGTTGAACCGAGATATAAGGTTTCTCCTGTATTCTTTGGTAAATCGCTACCGCATTTTTCTGTACCGCTGTAATCTTTCTGCATACGGAAGTAGGAGATACATTCGCCAGCCTTGTATTTTTCCTTTAACTTTGGAATATCCAATATTCCTGCTTTATCATTGATAGCCAAATCAAGCCGTTTCATCACACCACCAGCCGTCATACAATCCAGCATGAAGTCATACCATGAGCGTTCCTGTGCCAGTAGATAACATTCCATTTGCCGACAGCCTTTGCCTTTCAGTTCCAATAAAACACCTAAATGCTCCTGCATGGAACACATGATATTGATGTCGCCAAGTACATATTTGCTTTCATATCCGTATTTTCCATAATCTTCATAAAGCATGTAATTAGATTTCAGTTGTAATACATCACGGATAATCGCCAATGCGTCCGTAGTAGGAAAGCGGACACGAAAGTAATCAATCAATAAGAATAGTGGTTCTTGCGGATTGAAACGCTCAATCTGTTTTTCTATGATTTCTCTTAATTCGTCATTCAATGGCTGTTTTCCTTTTTCAATGCGGTTGTAATATTCACGGCTGATACCACAGGCAACAGCAAGCCTTGTTTGTGTTACTCCGTATTCCTCACGCTTTTGTCTTAGTTCTTCAATAAAGTTTTTATCATTCATTCTTCAATTCCTCCAATCAAAAAAGGCAACTACCATAATTGATAATTGCCTGTCATTAAAAATCTGTATAGAAAAAGCAGTCAATCCTAAGACTAACTGCTTTGTGTGTATGGATATAAAATTGCTTCTAATCTTGAATAGGTATCCAAATTTCAATAACTGAATTATCACTATTCCAATGAAAACGATAATCGTATTTTTCAAAGTGTAGGATAATATCTTTTATAGGAATATACGATGTACTAGGAATAATTTCTTCATAAATCTTGCCATAAGTTTCATATATTTTATCCATAGCACCAATATGCTCCACAACCAAATATTTATAAGACGGTATTTCTTTATACAGAAAGCCCTCTGGGGTAATGGTTCTTTGGGGAATAGAACAGAAATAATAAAGTTTTCCATTTCTTCTTTCCATAAAAGCATATTTTACCCAATTTCCTGATTGTGAAAGATACGCTTTTTTCAAACTACTGTTAAACTTTCTCCAAAACTGTGTACTAATCTGAATATTCTTTTTTTGATAATTAGTCAGTTCTACTTCCTGCCCAATAACTGCAAATGCGTTTAATTCCTTTATAGAAAAATTTATCATTTTACCTTGTGAGAAGTGATAACGGTATAACTGTACGCATTTACCGTTATAATACAATTATCAATCGTTATATACCAGTTTTTTCCTTTTCTTGTGATTTCCGCATTAGAAAGGCTAATTTTTTCTTTGCACCATTCAATTACATTTTCTACATTCAAAGATAAGTTCTTTTTAATTCTAATAACGCCAAGTTCAGTTGTGTGAAGTCTTCCTAAGTTTTCCAGTAATTCATTTTCCATATTTTGATACCTCATTTTTCAGCAAATTTATTTGTATGTTTTATACCCCAATTATAACATTCTCATATCAGCACTACAATAAAAATAATTAAGCACCAATAATCTTATTGAACATCTCCAACCGTAAATCTTTCACACCATCAGTGATAAACACTGAGCTGACAGCAATTACGACAACTACCATAATTGCCTGCACTTAAATTTCTGCAAAAGAAAACGACAATCAATTTCTTATTTTTTGAAATCAACTGTCTTTCTCATATTTACTATTCAATTTTCATAGTGATATAGGTACAATTTATATCACTACTGTAAAAATGGGGTTTTGCCTTATAAATACAGCGTTTTCCGCTTGTTAGTGTATAGTGTTTCTTGTTTTTTGTGCCCCCCTTGTTAGATAACGGGGGCTTTGAACGGCTCGCAAGCTCGCCGAACCGCCGAAGCGAACCGCCCCCTTGCAAGCATGGCGGAAAAATCTTAAGGATTTTCCCGCCAACGTGGTCGGATCGCTCCGTCGGTTTAACAGCTTTTCTGTTTCTCTCTAGTTATCTACGCATATAAATCAAATCGGTTATTCCGTTATAAGTCTGTGTTTTACAAAGCCTTAACTTTATTTCCCTGTCTATGTTGCCCAAAAGACGAACCCCATTTCCTAACAGAGTAGGAATAACAGAAATGTAATATTTATCAATCATATTTTTGCTTACCAACTGCTGAACAAGATTTGCTCCGCCACAAATCCAAATATCCTTTCCTGCTTCTTGTTTTAGCCGTTCCAATAATAAAACAGGATTTTCACTTGTAAAATGAATTTGTTGGGAAGAATTGCACTCTTTATGTGTTAATACATAAGTTGTAAATTTATTATATACCCATTCTTGCGGAGAAAGTTCAGTAACAACCTGATGAGAAGTATTCCACCCCATTAAGACAGTATCTATATCTTTGGTAAATTCTGTATAAGTGTCGATGTTTTCATTGTCATTTCCATGACCATTTAGCCAAGCTACTCCACCATTACCGTCCGCAATATATCCGTCAAGGCTCATGGCAATAAATAAAACTACTTTTCTCATTTTTTCTCTTTTATAAATACAAACAGGAATTTATTTCTCTTTTTTACTCATAAGGGAACAACTGATTGCTACAAATAAACCCATTAAAATCCATGGAAATGCTGCTCTTATAAAATCACTAACCATACTTTATTCCTCCTTAAATTCCAATTTCCTTAGTTCTACAAACTGAAATTTTTGCCTATGAATGTATCTTGTTCTTTATACGCAAACAGGCTTCTGTGTGCATAATCCAATGTCTTGAAAACGGCATTTGAATTAGTCCACAAATATCTTTATTACACCAATAATCAATCAGCCAAATTGCTTTTTCATTGTCGTTTACTACATTCAACGATTCTAAGTATCCTTTTCTTTCTTTCTTTCGGTATTTTTCTTTTCAATTCATCATAAGATAACCGTTCAAGCATTTTCTCAGTGCTTTCCCATACTTCGAAAATATATAAATATAATTCTTCCAGATTAAGCTGTTTTGAAAAGTCTGCAATCTGCTGTTTCATGAGTTCATTTCCTGTTGTAATGATAGGTGAATTGATACGCTCTTGATAATTGCCTGCAAAAAATACTTGTTCATCTTCATTTATCACTGTATGCACAACTATATCTTCAATGCGGAAAATATGCCAAATAGAATAAGCAATCGTCTTACTATGATAACCATCAGCGTTTATGAAGGGGATTGAGTTAAAATCTTCTCTGCATAATAAAAGCAATATATTTATGAAAACACCCTAAATCCAAAATTTACTCAATTCATTTTTTCCTTACATAAAATGTTCTCGTATATTTCACTTCCTCACCAAGTGTTTCCCCTATCAAAACTTCAAAATCATTGATATCAAATTCTGGAAAGAATGTATCTCCATCTTCAATATTTAAATCTACTTCTGTGATATACATTTTATCTACTATTTGCAAAGCTTCCTTAAATAGTCCATATCCACCAGATATGTATACATCTCGTCCTTTAGCCAATAATAATGCATCTTCTAATGATTTAACTGAAACTAAATTATCTCCTTGATACTCTGTTGTGGTGGAAACAACAATATTCATTCTATTAGGCAACGGATGACCGATTTCTTCATAAGACTTTCGCCCCATAATAACCACATTACCCGTTGTTAACTCTCTAAATTGCTTTTGTTCTCCCTTTATTTTCCATGGTATATTACCATTCTTGCCTATAACATTATTCTTTGACCTCGCAACAATCAAACCTATCATCTATTTCATCCTCCATAATATGATGTCGTACCTGTGATTCCATCAAGTGCACCACATCTTAACAAACTCAAAATTATCTCGAACTAACCAGCTCGACAAATTCCTTTTTTGTCTTCATCTGCATTATATCATATTGTTATAAGCATTGCCATTTCTTTTCTGCTTTTGAAAAGTTACTTATCAGCCTATGTTTTGTAAAGGGTGATATTCAGCATTTCTCACGCAACAAGCCCTTGACAAACCATAGACTAATAAGTTTTAAGGTAATCAAGCAGAAATGAAATAGTCTGCTGTTTCACGGCAACAAAAAAGAGATACCAACACACTTATGTAGTATCTCTTAGTCTAGTAGCAATATTCTTTTGTTTGCAAGCAGGTAAACATGGGCTGTTTCTTAATATCTTTTTGTTTGGGAAACACCGTTTTCCCAATTTGAAATAGTTTGTCGGGAAACATGAAGATTTTCAGCTAAGTTTTCTTGTGTTATTCCATGTTCTTTTCTTAATCTTTTTAGTTTGTCTTTCATATTATAATAACCCCTATTTTATTGATGTAAAACATATGTAAAAGGATTTTGACAGACATTTTCAAAATAATTGGGCATAGTAAAATTGTAATTTAAAACAATGAAAGAAAGAAGCATAAATGAAAAAGAATTTTTTATTTTATGGAACATTAGTGACTACTTTTGTCACAATTGGGAGTGCGATGATGCCAATTACCGCACTCGCTTCAGAAATTAAACCAGCGATTTCTCAAGATACGACAGTAGATACTAAAAGCGACATTCAGCAACAATTTAATTTGAGTGATGACTTTATGAATTCTATTGATAAAACGACGACATTTACACCAACTAAAGAACAACAAGAAAAAATAGATCAACTTTTAAACAAACATATTTCTGGAAGAATAATTGGTATCGATGATGTTTTAGAATTGATAGCTCTTGCTGGAGCAGGATATGCTGCTGGGCATTGGGCAGCTAGTGAAGCACATAAACGGTTTGGTTTGAGTGCTTCTAGCTATAAATCTAATCGCTGGTGGTGGAGAGCGGGAATCTCTGCAGTAGCAGATATCCCAGCAGCGTTAGGATTTGATGATTATTTCTATGGAATCTAAGAGAAATATAAAAAGAAGATTGCGCCTATTTCAAATTATATTTGTATTATTGATGCTTTTATGTTTGTTTAAAGAACTATATGTTCTTGCATTTAGTTTTGGAGTAACCTCTAGTTTGTTTTACATTTTTCAAAAATCCAAAAATATTTGAGGCAAAAGACCGGTTAAGGGAACCGGTCTTTTATTAATATGTAAAATCTTCTTGCATAGGGAATCAAGGAAAAGTGATTGGTTTCTTCTATTATATAGGTAGAAAGAACTAGTTTTATAGCGGAATAGTAAAAAAGCATCATAATCAACAGTTAATCGTTGATCATGATGTCTTTTTTTATTCTATAAACAGTTTGTCGAGTTACATTATATTCTTTGGCAATCTTTGAAATAGCAACTCCATTTTTAAGGTCTTCAACGATGTTTTTATAAACAAGGCGCCGTTGGGATCTTTTGCATTAGCACTGTATAGCTTAGGACGTCCTTTATAGACACTGTTCGCTTTCGCAATCTTAATTCCTTGCGCCTGTCGTCTTTTTGTTTCGGTCCGTTCCTGCTCAGCGATCATGGCCAAAATTTGAATGATCAAATCTTTAATGAATTTATCCAGAAGAGGATTGCCAATTGCTTCAGCCATGATCGGTAGACTGGTGATGATTAGCTGTACGTTTTTCTTCTTTAGGTAATTGACTGAAGCGATGATTTTGTCGTAATTTCTTCCAAGTCGATCAATAGCTTCCACAATAAAAATATCTTGATCTCGGACGAAATCCAATGCTTCTTGAAAAACAGGTCGATGAGTAATTGTTGCGCCAGATTGTTTCTCGATGAAAATTCTCTCTGCACCGAATTTTTCATTTCTTCAATCTGGCATTGTTCATTTTGATCGATGGATGAGACACGTATGTATGCAACTCTCAAAATTTTTGCCTACTTTCTGCAACTATTTAAAACACACCCTAATCATACACGAGAAAATCAGTCTCACTTTTCTATTTAAGCGGCATAAATTTTCAATTTTATTTGACACAAACTTTGTATATTTAATTGCTAAAAAAATCATTCAAAATAATTGAGTGATTTTCTTAGCTCTTATTTTAAAATGAAGTGTTCATAAAATCGTCCATTTCTGGACACTTTCTTTTTTTGCTTTATTTTTCAAAAAAACAAATCATTTCATGTTCATAAACCCATAACAAAATCTATGTTCAGTTAAACTATATGAATAAAGTTATGTTACAATATATTTTAGTTAGGAGTGATTTTTTGAAAATAGGATATGCTAGGGTCTCTACTGGGTTACAAAATTTAGATTTACAAGAAGATAGTTTAAAACAATTTGGCTGTGAGAAAATTTTTACCGATCATATAAGTGGTATAAAAAGTAATCGACCAGGATTAGAAATGGCGATTGACTTTGTTCGATCTGGAGATACTCTTGTTGTCTGGCGATTAGATCGTTTAGGTAGAAACATGGAAGATTTGATTTCAATCGTTAATCGATTGAATGAACGTGGTGTGAGTTTTCATAGCCTTCAAGAAAATATCACGATGGATAAATCAAGTTCTACAGGACAACTTATGTTCCATTTGTTTGCGGCATTTGCCGAGTTTGAACGAAATCTAATCTTGGAACGCTCTGCAGCAGGAAGAGCGGCTGCTCGTGCAAGAGGACGATTTGGTGGTCGTCCTGAAAAATTGACTGAACAAGACTTAGAATTACTGAAGACTTTAGTGGATAACGGTACGCCTATTAAGACCATTGCGGAACGTTGGAACGTCTCAAGAACCACTATTTATCGTTATTTGAAAAAAATGGAGGAGAAAAATGGAAAGACAAATTCTCATTAGTTTTTGTCATTTAATGCTGAAAATTTTTGTCATTTATAAAGAAAAGTGACAAGTATGGAAGTAAAAAAGCTGGTAACAAAATGTCGGAAAAGAAATATAACTGACAGAACAATGATTTAATGACAGATGAGAAAAAAGTATCCGGAGAAAATCTCTGAAGGCGAGTTATGGATGTTTGGTAACACTTGACGTCACTGGAACAATTTAACAGAAAAAATAGTGATAGATTTTGGAAATAGTTATTTAGAATCATTTTTACAATGACTTTTTGAAACTATGAAATATTGATATACCAAGCTTTTAAAACTGATTTTGCTGCCCCAAAAAAACCTAACATTTTTTAGAATCCACTCTACTTTCCGTATCGCTAATTTCTGTATAAATGTTCCAGGTATAGTCTAAAAACTATAAAATTAGCTATAAACGGCCTCCTGAGCGCAGAGAGGGCAAAAATTTCTTTAAGAGATTTTTGCCCTTATTGTGTGTTTTGAAAACCACCTGCTATGCAGGTGGTTCCGGAAAGCTTCCAGCGAGGTATAAAAAAAGCCTCCTAAACTGATAAGATGAAGTAGGTTTCCCGACCACCACATCAAAAAGTTTAGGAGGTACCTTTTTATGAAAAAGGCTACAGAAAGTTTATCACACACTGTTTGGAAATGTAAGTATCATATAGTGTTCGCTCCGAAATATCGCCGCCAAATCATTTATGGCAAATACAAAGCAAGTATTGGAGAGATTATACGTGAATTATGCGAAAGAAAGGGCGTTGAGATTTTAGAAGCAAATGCTTGTCCAGATCATATACACATGTTAGTCAGTATCCCACCAAAAATAAGTGTCTCTCAATTTTTAGGTTACCTAAAAGGAAAAAGTAGTCTAATGATTTTTGATAGACATGCAGAACTCAAATATCGTTATGGAAATAGAAAGTTTTGGTGTAGAGGATATTATGTGGACACAGTAGGACGAAACAAGGAAAAAATTGCAGAATATATTCGTAATCAATTAAGAGAAGATCACGTAGCAGATCAGCTTACATTGTTTGAAGAAGTTGATCCGTTTACTGGAGAAAAAAATCGTAAGAAACACTAAGGGCTTCTTTGAGAAGCAGCGAGTAAATGTGGTGCAAGAGGGAACCGATTCGGTGAGCCTTTCAGGCTTAGGCCGGTAAAAAAGGCTTTCAGCCGCAGAACAAACCACCCGTTCACACGGGTGGTTTTGATTTATCAGCATTTTAATCTAAAAAATTTTCAGTATTTAATTTTCTCAATTTATAGGGATTAGATAACAAGCCAATCTTGTATTCTCCAAGTAGATTTGTAAATGGTCATTGTAAAATGTAGGAAAATGATCAACGAAAATGTTGGTAACTCTCTAAAATCTGATACTCTTTTCTCATATAAAATCTTAGGAGGATCCACTTTGAGAAAAGATATCTATGAAGGAGTGTTGTTACACATCATGCATGAAGCTAAACCAAATTATGCTCTTTTAGCCAAACAATTTGATTGTGACTATCGAACGGTTAAAAGATATTATGAAGTTGGTTTGAATAATGAATTACCAACTTTATTAAATCGTAAAAAAACAGTCTCTATCATTTCTGAATTTGAAGGCATTATTTCAGATAAATTGGCTTTAGGATGTACTGCTGCTTCCATTTATTCTTATATCTCTAAAAAAGGATATAGGGGCAGCTATCCTACTGTTCGACGTTATTGTCAGAAGATACGGGCGGAGAAAATGTCGAAAGCAACGATACGTATTGAAACAAATCCAGGATTGTCTGCTCAAGTTGACTGGAAAGAAAATTTACAGATTGTTACTTCTGAAGGTGAAATCATTCATTGTAACATTTTTTTATATGTATTGGGTTATTCTCGAATGAAGTATTTAGAAGTGACATTTGATCGAAACCAACGCACTTTATTTCGTTGCTTAGCACATGCTTTTGAATACACCGGTGGTGTTCCGCATGAAATTTGGTTTGATAATATGAAAACGGTTGTTGATCGAAGTAAAAGTCAGTTTTCTAAAGTTGTTTTTAATGAACGTTTTCGTCAATTTGCTAAAGAGGCTCGGTTTCATCCTATCGCTTGTCGGCCTTTCCGGCCTCAAACGAAAGGAAAGGTAAAGGCTTTAGCTCGTACGACTAATCGTTTGCTGGTCTACAACTATGAAGTGAAAGACAAATTCGAATTTTGTTCGATTGTGTCTCAATTTACAGATGAGTTAAATAAAGAAATTTCTCAAGCCATTCACGAGGCACCTGTTGCCCGTTGGGCAAAAGAAAAACAGAATCTACAGAAAATTGATTTAAAAAGATTGATTACTTACTCAGCTCAGGAGAATGAGATCATTCGTAAAGTGTCAAAAGAATCAATGATTCAGTATAAGGGGAAAAAATATTCTGTTCCACTACAATTCATAGGGAAAGATGTCTTGCTTAAAACGAAGAAAAATCGTTTAGAAATATGGTTCAGTGGGGTTCATATTCGTGCACACCCTATTTCAGAAAAACCATTGAATTACCATAAAGACGATTATCACGCAATTCTTCAATCAGATGTTTTTAAAAATCTTGAAGATGAAGAATTAGAACGTTATGTTGATGCAAATTTAGAAGCTTATGATGAGCTTTAGGAGGAATAGAGTATGTCTTATCACCAATTGTTAAATCATTTAGAAGATTTAGGACTTAAAAATATGCGAGAACAACTCCCAGAGTATCTTGATACGATCATTAAAGAAAATATGAGCTTTGTCGATGCACTTTCTGAACTGGCGCAAAAAGAACTTGCCTTCCGTAAGGAAGAGCGGGATTCTCTCCGTCTTCAACGTGCGAATTTGCCATTTCAAAAGAGAGTGATCGATTTTGATTTTAACTTCCAACCGCAAATTAATAAAAGCGAGATACTAGATCTTTGTTCCTTGCGTTTTATGGATACGGCTGACAATTTATTATTTATAGGTAATAGTGGTGTAGGTAAAACACACCTCACAATCTCCATTGCTTTAGAAGCAATGGAGAAGGAAAAATCTTGTTATTTTGCGTTAAGTAATGAATTAGTTGATCGATTGCTTAAAGCGCATAAACGTGGGACCTTAGAGAACACGCTGAAGAAATATACTGGATATGATGTTCTCATTATTGACGAAGTTGGCTATCTTCCATTTTCACAAGATGGGGCGAACTTATTGTTTCAATTAATTAATCGACGATACGAAAAAAAATCAACGATCATTACTACCAATATTCCTTTATCACAATGGGCAACTGTTTTTAAAGATAAGAAACTAACAAATGCGATCATTGATCGTCTCATTCATCATTCTAAGATTATCCAAATCAATGGAAAATCTTACCGCATGAAAGACTATAAAGAGAGTAAATAAGCTTGGACTAAAAACCTACATTTTAGGTGATCAAAAACCAACATTTTTGAATGACCAAAAAACGACATTTTAAGATGACCATTGACATAGATTTATATGATTCCAAATAATTGGTGAGGTGTAAGACATATATTTTTCTATTTCTGGACTGTTTTGATGGTAATGCTCATATGCTTTTTGAAGATAAACCTTAATTGCATTGATAATAATATTTAATGCGCTAGCACTTTGAAGCTGTTTTTCTATATCTCATTCCATAAACGTTAAGAATATAAAGAAATGGATCGTAGATTATGGAAATGAGTTATGGGCCTGGTATTCATTATTTTTTGTCTTAAAATTTTAATTAATCTTAAAAGCCCCATAAACGGTCTTTTATTGGGCTCAGAACTATTCAAAAAAATCCTTAAAGGGATAAATAACAGCAAAATAGCCCTTAAAGGGATTTTTACCCTCTCTGCGCTCATGAGGCCTTTATGGCCAATATGTGGCATTCTGGAAAATTTTTATACTGATCACGGAAGTGCCCTCTCTTATTATCAAACCACTATTGATAGATTTAAAAAGTACCGAAATGAAGTAAAAAACGTATTGAAATGTTTAAAAAACCATATTAAAGTGTTAAAAAGAAACGCCCATGATTTTCGTAACTTTTAAAATTTTTTGGCATCATTTTTTTCAAACAAAAAGAAAAACCTAGAGGAAAGTTCCTCTAGGAATCATACTAATCAATTTAATATATTAACTTTTAAAAGATGATTAACCTATTTTCTATAGCAATAAAATAGTATTTACAGTTTATATATTTTTTGTTACTAATTATACTTTTAGTGGATTACATAGTAATTCTAAACTAATTTCCAGCATTGAGAATTGCATTAATCAAATCACGATTTGTCACAGGAATCTCTCCTCCATCAGAATTATGAATGCCGAAAAATTGAAACTTTAAATTATTAGCAATGATATCATTAGGCGTACTTTCTGCAGCTACCTTATCTAAATCAATATCATAACCTATTAAATTATTATTTTCATCTCTTACTTTCTGAGCAGGTACACTGTAAGGGCGATCGATGTCTTTATAAACAAAAAAGACAGCATATTCAGATAGATTGATAGGTTGTGCAAAAGCAATATGAAGGGTTGTTTGATTCGTATAAGTGACATTTGAAATTTCGAAACTAGGTAAGGATGCGAGTTTTTGCTGTTGCTGTGATGTAGAAACAGTAATAGTATTTGCAGAAGCAACAGTCGGTAAAGATGATGCAGCTACCCCTAAAATTGTAGCAATAGTTAAAAGAGAAACAGTTTTTTTCATAAAATGATACCTCCATATATTTATAATTTCATTTTTATTTGTTTCCTATAAAAAACTAACTTTTATTTTATGACTAAATTTTTGTAAGGATTAATTGGTATGAGTGTTTAATAAAGAAAAATTATTTTAAAAGTTCAGAATTAAAAACAACTGTTTAGATATCCAATATATTATTTATCTGGTTACGAGATTTTACTTACTTTATAAGTAACTGTTACGCTACTTCCACTTTCATCTCCTTGAAAGAATGCTGTACCTTCAAATTTTGAAGAATTATAGGGTTTGTCTGGATATGCAAGTATATCATCCCCATTCCCATAATCTAGTTCAGTTATGTCTGCTTTAATTGTGATTCCAGAAGGATCTGGGTTAAATGTACGGATAGTTGTATCATAATTGTTTACCCAATTTGTTGTGTCACCAGATAATGCATAAAACAAGTTACCATAAATCATATAAGATTTCTGACCCTCAAAGTTTAGATCAATTGCGCCTAAAATTTCAGGTTGTCCGTCCTCACCAGCATTTTTAAAACTAATTGTTCCCTTGACATTATAAGGACTATAATCTGCAATTAATATATCTTTATCCTTATATACTGCGTATACTTGAATATCTTCATATGAAGGAATTGGATTCTGATACCTAAGTTCTGAGAAGTTTATATTGAAATACTCCTTTGAATTTTCTGGGAGCATCTTTCCGGTATATATCACTTCGTTGTTAACTTTGACTTTGTAAGTGTAATCAAAATTGATGGAAGATAGTTTCTCAGTATCACGAGACATCGTTAAATAACTCATATAAGAAGGAGAATCATAGCCTTCCAAACCTTCCTCTAGATACGAATGACTTTCTTTAATTAATTTTTCAGTATCTACTACAGGTTCTTCTACAGCGTTTGTTTTAACAAATGAAATATCATCAATTTGTATTGATGTACTGTTATCTTCGCTAATAACTATTTTATCTATTTCTTTGGTACTTAAATTATCAAACGGAATCGTTATTTGTTTGTATTGTCCATCATTTACAAATGATTCACTTTGTTCAGTAATTATCTTCCCTTTATTATCTAGTATTTGAATCTTTTTAGTTGTGTTATTAGAAGCTTTGACATGCATATTTAGGTAGTATTTAGTATTCAAGGATAATAGTTTCTTTTGTTCTTTGGTTAAACTAATAGATTTTTCAGATGCATTGGTTGTTGTTTGGTGCTGATAATTTCCTGTTTTCCCACCTGTAATTCGATCCATATTGTTATAAACTAAACTCGTTGCTTCATCTTCTGCACTATCAAAAAGATCAGCTAACTTAAGTGTAAAATTCATTCCCGGTTCTAATTTTACATCATATAAACTATTTACATCTTTAAAGTCTTCCCCAGTATCTTTTAGTTGTTTGTCTACAAGCTTAGCTGTATTTTTATCTACAATCGTCATGATGCTGGATTCATACAGCGGTTTGTCTTCATAATAAAGTAAGCCATCTTTTTCAGTGATTTCTTCTGGATAAGCTATTATCAGTGCTTCTTTCAAACTAATCACTGGAATACGATCTTCTGGATCATCATAGTTTTTTCCTATAATACGTTTTTCAGAAATTCTTTCTCCTGTATCAATCATAAGCGAAGCTGTTCGTTTTTCAATGTCTTGCTTAATCCCTGACCAAGATTTATCAGTTACTACTTGCCCTGTTTCATTATAATAAGCGTAGTTTCCTTCTGTTTGATTTGTTTGTAATAAAATTGGCGAAACATTATTAGTGAATTTATTAAAGCTTTCTTTGTCTAACATTATAGGACTAAGTCCTAAACCATCAGAAGCAGTAATCGATACTCCGCTTTGTCCATAAGCTGGATAAACATCATTGGGAGAAATTACTTGTGCTGTTATATTATCTTGTGCTTTTACTGTCGCTAAATTAAGTCCATCTAAACTAAAACTCATAGTTGGCTTTGCATTAAAAATAGCCCCTGTGCTAATGTTGTAATAACGGACATTACCTAGAAAATAGGCTGCATTAGCATTATTAAAGCTCTCAATTTTTTCTTTTGAGTCCCCCCATTCAGTCCCCACTGTTTCTGAATGTTCATAATTCGCACTAACTCCCAATGAAAATCCTCCACTACTTCCTGACGTAAATCCAGCTTCTATTGAAACCCCTTCAGTGTTTGTGTAACTCCAATTATTCGTAGTGTGAACTCCGATAGCGTTTGAAATATCAATGTTTTCTGTCAGTGAAACAGCTTCTAGGCCAACAGTTACACGCGGAAAAGCAGCTACTAATGGATTTCTGGTTTCTTTAGCATTAGCTGTCGGAATTTTGTTGAACGCTTTGTCTGAATCCGAGTAAGGATCTCCTGTAGTATAGGCTTTGTTAGGATCAGATACATAGCGTTGATATTTAACGTAAGAAGGATCCCAAGGAACGATTACTCGATCTTTTACTGTATATCCATTTATTTCTAAATCATCTGGTATTCCATCGTGATCATAATCTTTTGGATCTGTAGCTAAAGATGCTGGTTGTTTTTCCTTGGTTCTATTTGTTGTTGGATTAAACAATTCCGTTTGTGTAACAGGTTCAAGACCACCTTCTTTATTCTTTTTCATTAGTTGTATATCTTGAAGTGTATTATCCATTATGTTTACTGGTTTTTTAAGATGTAATTGAATGGATATAGATACTAGCTCATTTTTATTGATTTTGACAGATTGTTTAGTCATGTCTTTACCATTTACTACAATTTCAGCATCTGGATACTGCTTAAGTTCAAATATATAGTCATCAGTTGAATCTATTTTTAGCAAACCTGTCCAACTAATAGACTGGACCATTGCTTTTTTAGCAGCGGAAAAATCATTTAAACTATCTGAATTGATCCCCAAAGAATTATCAGTAGTTAAACCGAGCAAAGCTAATTTTTTAAAATCAGTATCCTCATAATATTTTACTAATAGCCCAGATGAATCTATTGTTGACTGATTCTCATTTTTATTATTCATTTGTATATTTTCAGTAGGGTACTTTTCATTTTGGTGTTCTGTCCCCTCACTATATACTTCGTTATTTAGCAGCATTACCCCTAACACTGCACTACACAACGTTAAACCTAACCATTTTTTATTCAATTTTATAAACCCCTTGTTATCCATTATTTTTATAACAAATACTCCGATACCATTAACCCAAATTGAATTTACCCTTATTTACAAAAAAATAAGAATTTTAACTTTTTTCACCTAAATTCTATTTATTTAAAATATTTCTATAGAAATAAAAAGTTTTACGGGAGAAAAATGAAGATAATTTTTATTCATAGGGTCGACTTCAGTGTAATTATATAGTGTTCTATTTTTTATCTTGTGAGTTCCTACGTTTCGACTATATGCTCTTCAAATCGGACGAAGTTTCCAACTGAGTAGAAAACATAATCACGAATAGTGAGTTGTCTGGTTCATATAGCAACTGAAGAGCTTGCCCAGCAAAATCTTTCCACCCATTTGGAGAACCACCAAGCCAAGTTGGATTTGGTTCATCTTGAGAACACAGAGATTCAGAATAATTATATGTGAACGTAACATTTATATATAATCTCTCGTTTGTCGTTGTTTGATATTAAAGCACACTATCTTCAGAAACCAACTAATTCTTCCCATCCAACCTGATTTGTTACCGGTATTTTATCCTTTAATACACCCCTAGGACTATAGCGACCAGCAATCAAACCAATATTGTTGCTTAAAGCTTTATTAAAAAGTTTTAGATTACTATTTTCAATATAAGTTCCTCCTCGTAAAATATCATTTGTCTAATAGTTTTTATTCAAAATGTTTCTAG
>OATD01000057.1_pt1 | contig 47766 bp, 42 predicted proteins | sample 1475881 | NCBI WGS metagenome assembly OATD01 (sample SAMEA2579941, study PRJEB22360) | human gut metagenome | biome: human gut; feature: human-associated habitat; material: faeces | place: Denmark | collected 2008/2010 | reverse complement strand
AAAGAAGTTCTGCACCTTATAAAATTTGTCAAAAAAACTGTTGCCATTCCAATGAAATTATAGAATTAGTGATTTATAGCTAGTCAGTACTCAACTCAGTATGTTGAAAAAGTATACTGGTATACGAACCACTTGATTATTTCCAAGAGTGGTCTATGATTAGGTTAAACGAACAGATAATGATCTTCTCTGCTAACTGAAGATAACTATCAAGTTCAAGAGTATTAAAGTATATACTACATTACTTATATTATATAGACACAATAAAAGTATTAAGGAGTGAAAGGTATGAAAAAGCTGGTATGGATTTATTCGGTAAACACAAGAGGGGGAATTCTTAAGAGTAGCGGAGCCGGTATGATCTGGAGTAGATCAAAGAAGCTTCAGGAACAATTACGTATAAAAGTTGAACCCGAATGGGACCTTTCAATCATTAGCTACGATATTACTACTGATATTCCCCAAGCTGATTTGATTATGTACAATGAAATGGATCAAGCTTATATGAATGATGAGATCAAAAAAAATGGGCTTTCCATCCCTTATCAGGATTTAGCAACAGCTGACGTAGATAGCATTTTCGATAAGATAGAAGCCTTTTCGAAATATAATCATTACAAATTGAATGATCCTGTGTTATAGATCTTTGAGTTTATTACCACCATAGCAAACAGCTATTAATTTTTAGGGAATTTTTGTTACGCTACTAAAAAACGATTATTACCAAACTACTATTTAACAATCCTTATGTAAGTTATATTGGCCAGCTCCATATACTTATTTGAAAAGGAATATTGTTAGATACGGATTTTCTTTTTGAAAAATATAAAGAAAAAATACACTGCGTGAAAAAAAGAAAAAAACCATTAATTACATTAAAAGAAATGGTAGATGTAAATGAGGTCCCTATTTCCAAAATCTATAAAGATCAACTTGAAATGTTAAAAACCAATGTTGTTAACTCGATTTATGTTCGAAAAGAAAAAACAATAGAATTTCACCTATTTTATGTAGAAGACAACTCAAAAAGCAAAATATATTGTCAGTCATATGCAAAAAATCCAATCACACTCCCTAGGTTAAAGAAAGGAACAATTTATATTATATTCGAAGCATCACTGGGGATCATGGAAACAAATTGCAGTTTATTAGCTATTGACTTTAGAATCCAACAAGGAATCGAACAGGAACATTTAGATAATAGAGATATTTATTTTTTAGATTATGTTTCAAACTTTGAAAATCGACATCTCTTTGAATCATACAGAAGACCGTAGTTCTGCTTGCAGTGTTCTCCTTTCATAATGGATGGAGGTTGTGACAGAAGTGGGTAGCTTCAAGAAATAAGAAGGAATTTACGAAAATTGCTTTTCAAATTTTTGTGAAATTTCGGCTTATTTTTCGAAGAAGTTACTTCTGGAACACCGTGTATCAGAGGTTGCGAAAAAGCTGCCCTGCATCAAGTAATAAGAACAGCCAAACAAAAATAGTTCCTCATATTTTACGTTTGGTTGAGCTTATTACCGCAGATGCAAGCTTTTGAACACCGTTTATTCGGAAAAAGGAACTGCGACAAGACTTTTGTCACAGTTCCCTCTTAGCGTCATACTTTACGTTTATCTTTAAATTGATTTCTTTAGATTACATACGCTATATATCTACATGGTTGAGTTTTGTATGCTCTTATTAATAAATGATTTACAATTTTTGGAGACTTAAAAGCTTACTTTATATAAAGTAAGGCAATATAGTTGCTACTAGCAAAATAATATAGAGAAACAGTCCAAACAGATTTCTAGGATTGATAGTATACCCAAATCCCAGGCCCTTTTCAACGAATACCTCATGTTTTTTCGAAGGTTCTACGTTTATGAAACTAACAATAATAATCCCTAATACAACAATAAATGAAATCAGCGGAAGAAAATCAAATTGGCTGTTTTTGAATATTGTATGTCTTAGAACTAGCATAATGAATACAATAACAACCAAAATACCTACTAAAAGATCATTTGCTTTCATTCCTTTGAGTTTCTTTTTTTTATTTTTCATTTTTTCTCCTCTTTTAATTAAGAATTTTATATCTTACATGGATTGTTTCAAATGGTTTTCTATTCAAAAAGGGAATTTTAACACTTTCAATGATTTCATCATAGTTCTCTGTGTTTATTTGATGGCAGACTTAAATCTCCCCGTAAGATATGTGTGTTGATAAGTATATTCTAAGCTTACGATACTTTAAATCATTCCATTTATCCACCTCGATAATTTTTATAGTCCTCATTGTAACTATCAAACATTAATTACCCATGAATTTTGTTTAAGTTTACAAATAAGTTGGTTTGTTATCTGTATCGGTGTATATCAAAAATCTAACAGGGGGAAATTTGACTTTTTCCTATTTTAGTAAGATAGTATCAAACCTTCTCGAGTGTTTTCTTAGAATCTTCCAGCATACCTAGTGTAAAATTTTATGGTTACGGACCTCATGTGTCATGTCTCTTTTTCTGTACTCTTCGTTATATGATTTTTTATTTGCAAAGACTCAAATAAAAGAAAAAACCCATGACCAAAATTCGTCATGAGCTTTTTTGATACTCGATGTAAGATAGTTTTTCACCTTGTCTGATTGGTATACTTAACGGATCAAGTCTGTTTCAGGATCATTCAGCAGACGCTCGACTTGTACTCTTGTCGTTAACGGAACATCTCCTTGGATCGAATGAGCTAATCGAGCATTTCCTAAGGCAAAATAAACGGTCTTCTGTAAGGACCACTTCTCAGAGAAACCGAGTAAGATTCCAGCAGCAAATGCATCTCCTGCCCCGATTCGATCAAGTACATCCAAGGGATAAACTGTTGTTTTCTCTGCTTCTTGTTGTGTGATCAAGTAACCACTTAACTGTTTTCTTCCATCCACACTTTCTCGCCTCGTCCCAGCAAACCACTGGATATCGTAGTGATTCATAAAGGACTGGATATAAGAAATAGGATCATGTTCGTTTTCTACATTGTCTGTTTCCTCCCACTGCACCAGTTCTGTCAGATCTCTAACTGAGCCAAACAAGATGTCGCAATAAGGTAACATTGAATGATAACGCTTCTTCATCTGTTCTTTTTTTCCATCTTCTTGATTCAAACTAGGACGATAATTGAAATCAAAACAAACTTTTTTCCCTGCTTTATGTGCTTGTTCTGCTAACTGGATAGCTGTTTCAGCCGTCTCATCAGATAAGCTTAAACTGATCCCGCAGATATGGATCAAATCGATCTCATCAATAAATGCTGCACAGTCATAATCCTCTATTACAGATAAACCAAATGAGCTATGTTTTCGGTTTTGATAAGTGACTTCTGTCGGACGGACACCATACCCCATTTCTGCAAAATAAGTCCCGATGTGTTGATATTGATGGATCACATACTTCGTTTGGATACCTAGTCCGTTCAAATTAGTGAGTGCTGCTTTTCCTAGACGATTGTCTGGCAGAGCCGTCAGTAAATAACTTTCAACACCAAAATGGGCAAGGTTCCCTACTAGATTTACGCCAGTCCCTGTGTAAGCCATGCGTAAGGTATGGGTTTGTTCCAGCATCGAATGTTCTGGAGGCGTGAGTCGCAGCATGACTTCCCCAAATGCACCAATTTTCATTCTTCTCACCTTATTCCACGATTTTTTTCATCAATTGCAACAGTTGGCGTACCTCTTCTGGGCGTGTATTACCTGTATCCTTGTCGATAATTGCACTATATACATGAGGGATGACCTTTTTCACTCCTGCGTCTATTGCGATCCGTACGATTTCTTCCACATTATCAAGGTCGATCCCACCAGTTGGCTCTAAATAAAAATCATTGGCAGCACAAGCTTCTGCTAAGGCTTTATATTCTTTGATATGAACAAGTCCCTTCATAGGAAAATATTTGATTGAGCTGCCGCCCATATCTTTCAACAATCGAATAGCTGTTTCAAGTGTCACGACTCCTGCAGGTCCTTGTGAACTTAAAGGACCAGTTGCGATGTTGACATATCCTTCTTTTCCCGTGGGAGAAACCAAACCGTTGATGACTGTTTCTGTCTGTTTCAATACAGCTCGGGAAGCTCCTACTCCTGTAAAGACTTGATTGACATGCTGAGGCTGCAATACTTCGGCTAAACGAGTGACCATCTGGCTCTGGTTTGGGTCTCCCGCGCCTAGACCGATAGATAAGGCATTATTTGTTGCTTGCTGGTATTTTTTCATTTCTGCAATAGCTGTTTCGTCGTCAGAAAAGTTCTTTGAAAGAACCCCTAAAACAATATGGCCTTCCGCGGCCTCATAGCATTCTTTTGCGTTTTCTACAGAATTTGCTAACACATTTAGACATATCTTATCTTTTAAATAATTGGGACTTAATCTCATTCCTTTTTCTCTCCTAGTTCTTCAAGATTTCTTTTAAGCGATCGATGATTTTCTCCATCTCCTGTTGATTGACGGAACGGATATCAAATTCAATGATGCCGTTGTTTGCCTGGTATTCTCTTGTATAGATGGCAGGATTTTTTTCTTTCAATGCTTTAATCACTTGTTTAGCTGATTGATCTCCTGAAACTTTCACACTTGCTCGATAGATTTCTCGACCTGCGCTATCTTGAACGATTTTAGCTTCCAAACGATCGATCTGATTGAGTTGTTCGATGAACGGTTGTAGTCTTTCTTTCATTGCAAGGCCAGACTCACTGCCTTTATTCAAATAGTCTTCCACTGCTTGGACAAAACCGAGGATACTTTCCTTTCCGATTTTCATAGAACGTCCGATTCCTTTTGATTGCATCCGAACCCATGAAACATAAGTTTTTTTTCCAATCACCATTCCGGCGCTTGGTCCTTCGATCGCTTTTGCCCCTGAATAAATAACTAGATCAGCGCCCAACTGCACATATTTTTTCAGATCTTCTTCTGCCGCAGCATCAACGATTAACGGAAGCTGGTGCTTTTTGGCAATCTGTGCTGCCTCTGACACGTCAAGCATACTTTTTTGTACCGTGTGATGGCTTTTTATATAGAGAATCCCTGCTGTTTCTTCTGTGATCATCATTTCGATCTGTTCCGGCGTACACATATTAGCGTAACCTGCTTCGACTACCTGACCGCCTCCTTGCTGTACCATGATTTCCACAGCCGTGCCGTAATCTACATTGTGTCCTTTTGGCAAAATGATTTGTCGTTTTTTGATGGATTCTGCATAAGGATGATAAAGGGGATACAGTTCTCCTTTACCTATAACAGCAGCTACCGATTGAGCGATTCCTGCAGATGCGGATGAAACGATCTGGACATCTTCTACTTCTAACAAATCGGCTAAATATTTTCCTGTTTGAATGCTTAATTCTTCCATCTCAAAAAAATGCTGGCCACCAAAACGTTGCGCGTCAAGAACTGTCTCTGAGAGGGTCGAGACTCCTAGAATCGTCATTCTTCCTGAAGCATTGATTACTTTTTTCAGCTGAAATTTCTCATGATTCGCATGCATAACTTTTTCCTCCGATAATCGTTTGTACTGGTTTAATTTGCTGATTTGACTGTCTTTTCTCTCCATTGGAATCGATTAGTTCCTTAGGTTGATTGATCAATTCAAAAACAGTAAAATCAGCGTCAAAGCCTTCTTTGATTTGTCCCTTCGTCTTCAAGTGAAAATTCTGTGCTGGAACTTCCGTCACCTTTTCGATGATTTCTTCCCACGTATATCCGACAAGCCGCAATTTTTCCATTGTTGTGGCCAAATCGTAGACTGGACCGTTTTTACGATTACGAATATAGATGTCTGTGCTGATCGTATCTGCTTTTATCCCTTGGTGATAGGCGGTTTCTGCAACTTGGAAATTAAAACTATCCGTCCCGTGTCCAATATCGAAGATGATTCCTCGATTTTTTGCTTCTACAGCTATTTGTTTGATTTTTTTCGTTTTCTGTTCCAAGATCCCGTTTGTTTTTCCATTGAAACAATGAGTCATAATATCTCCTGATTCCAGTAAAGCTAAAATATCCAACAAATTTGGCGGAGCAGAACCGATATGAACCATCAAAGGAAGCTGATGGTTTTCTTTTTGTATCCTTTTTGCTAGCTGTAGCGGAGTGATGCCGTTTTGACCCACTACGCTCTTGCTCATCCGTGCTTTGAGACCAATAATGAAATCCGGCAGTTCCTCGATTTTTTGCTTTACCATATCAGCTTGGATCTTGTTTAGGTCTGCTAGTTCATCTTGTGCAATGATTCCCCATTTTGAGATATTCAAAAGCGCATAGACATTTGTTTTTGCCTGTTTAGCATGTTCATAAAAATCAGCAATGTTTTCTGCCCCAGTCGTCCCCGCATCGATGACTGTTGTCACACCTTTATTCACGCCGATTTGATCTGGATAATCATAATACAGGGTCATTTCTTCAAAACAATGAACATGATCGTCGATCCAACCAGCCGACAAATATTGCTGAGGGGTCAAGCTGATTTTCTGACGAGCTTTTTTTGTGATGAGAGGTGCAATTTCGCAGATCTTTCCTTTGGTTATCCCGATATCGAAGGTCATCCCGTTAAACTTTCTTGCATTTTTAATGACTAAATCATACATAATCATTCCTACTTTTCTATAAATTTGAATTTAGACCATGGATGAATGAATGGCAGCAAGATCAATTCTTCTTGAATAATATGCCCTACTTTATTCTTTCGCGGATCACTGTGGGGCTCTAAAACGATTTGCAGCTCGTTTTTATATTTGCCAAAACGGTCATTTCCAACGACAACATCTCCTACGACAAATTCAAACTCGGTATCATGTGCTTTGTTTTCATATTTTTGATATTTTTTTCGAACTTCCGTTGATCGTATCACTTGATCTGTGATGTCCCCTCGACGAACATGCTGCTCTTCCAATACGATTTGCCGTTCCACCTCATTTATATTTGCAACAAACTCGACCCTAAAAACAGTCTGGTAACGATCCAAATGCCCTAATGACTTCAATTCTTCTTCACTTGCGTATGCGTTTCCAATAATTATATCATCAATTAGATTTGTGGCAAACAAATGCTTAGCTGCTGTTTCTACAGAGAAATGGCGATGCATTTCTAAAGTAGGCAGTCCATCATTGATATCCCATGGTCCGATTCTACCTGATTGTGAGGTAATGAAGGCTGCCGTTCGAATACCGTTTTTTTTGAATCGTTCACTACTAGATTGGAAAAAATGATACGGTAAACCGGTTCCTTCTTGCGGATAAAAATTGTGACAGCCATATAGAAAAGATGTATTCGCCTGATGTGTCAAGATATTTTCTAGATAAGCGACATCGTTACTCATATTCAACTCGATGGCCAATTGATAAGGATTAAAAGTCAAAAGTGCTTCTTTTTTTCCATCAAATCCTAAGTCTAAACGAATACCATCTGCTCCTAATTTATGGAAGAATCCTAAATCGTCATAAGAAATATTCAGTTGTTCAAAAATAGCGGGCGAAACATCTAATATCGTTTCAAATCCTCTCTCTTTTGCAAAAAAGATCAATTGCTGGAATTTTTTCTGAACAACTTCCGGATCTTCCGAGATTTCAAGCATACTCATAAAAATCCTGCTGAATCCGTATTGATGGGCTGTTTCGATATACTCACGATCTTTTTGAGGATCACTGTGGTCTGGGTAAAGGGAAATGCCTAATGAACGTTTCATGATTTGTTCTCTTCTTTCTTTTCAATTATAGTCGTTCTTCGGTGACGCCATCTGTCAGAGTGAGATCTGCTTGCTCTTTCGCTTGCTCCTCTGCTTCTCTGGCTAATTGCTGTTTTTCAAACACTTTGAAGAATGGATAATAAATAGCCAAAGTAATCAAGAAATTACCAATAACCAATAATCCTGCTGCAATACTCCAGTTCGTGCTCATCCAAGCAGCAATCGGCGTAGGCATCGCAAATGGCAGACGCGCAACCATCATTGGCACGACACCACTGACAGTGAGAATATAAGACAGAGTCGTCGTCACAAGAGGTGCAAGAATAAATGGAATTCCTAAAACTGGGTTCATCACTACTGGTGCACCAAAAATCATTGGTTCATTAATATTGAACAATCCCGGCAGAATGGACAAACGTCCTAAGCTTTTTAAATACTTGGATTTAGAAAACATGAATAAGACGACTAACGCAAGAGTGGTTCCTGCTCCGCCAATCCAAACGAACCATTGTAGAAATTGTTCAGTGAAAATATTCGGCATGGCGTTAGCACTTGTCCCTGCATTAAACGCATCAATATTTTCAGCAATCGAAATATCCCAAAACGGACGAATAACCGGACCCATGATCGCTGGGCCATGGATTCCTAATACCCAGAAGAAACAAATCAGGAAGACAGTCAAAAGACCGCCAAACAAGCTGTTACCCGCTAATACACCTTTTAAAGGCATAAGTAGTTGACTCAAGAATCCATTTAAATCGAACCCAAGCATATGGCGGATGATCCAAAAGAAAATCAAGATAACTGCTCCTGGTATCAATGCCACAAAAGAATTTGTTACTTCCGGCGGTACACCATCTGGCATTCTGATGGTTATTTTTTTCTCAATAAAAAACCGGTAAATTTCTACTGAAATAATTGCTGTCACGATAGCTCCAAATAATGAGCCCGATCCTAGATTAGCAATGTTAATGTAACGTCCGGCTGTGACTTCCCCCATATCTTCTAAAATACGTGTAGGAGGAGCTGCTACGATCAGAAAAGACATTAATGCCAAGATACCTGCTGTTAGGGAATCGAGTCGATAGCTTTTCGCCAAAGAAGAAGCTATCCCAAATGTCGCATAAAGAGCAAGGATACCAACAGTATAGCGAAAAGGAATATCTAATATCTCACGGTATGGCTCAATGACTGCTGCAACTGATTCAATTGGGATGTTCAGTAAAATTGTAAAAAATGATCCTACGATTGTCAGTGGCATAGTGGCAATGATTCCTTTTCTAATGGCAGTCATATGTCGCTGAGTACCAATACGATTGGCTACGGGCATGATTTTTTGTTCGATAATTCCTATAAATTTATCCATCTTCTTTCTACTTTTATAACATTATAATGTTTACAAGTGAATAGTAACACACTTCTCTGTTAATTGTAAACGCTTTTCTAACAATCTCTCCTTCTTTTGCTGTTTTCTTTTTAGAAAGAAAAGGAGATATGACAAAAGTCGTGCCACACTCCCTTATCCAGAATAAGTGGTAATCCAGAAACAGCCGTGTATCTGCGGTAATAAGTCCAACCAATTCAAAAACATGAATAGCTGTTTTTTGAAATTGTTCCTTGTGACTCGGAGCTGAAGGGCAAGCTCACGACCTCTTGGTAAACGGTGTTCAAAAGCCAGTTTCTCGGTATTAAGCCAAATTTATGCAAAAATGTAGAAAGCCATTTTCACAAAATTTTTCTTAATACTCGAAACTAAGCGACTTTTTCACAACCTCTTCCTTAAACGGTGTTCAAAAGCTTACATCTGCGGTAATAAGCCTAACCAAACGAAAAATATGAGAAGCTATTTTTGTTTGGCTGTTCTTAGTACTTGATGCAGGGCAGCTTTTTCACAACCTCTTTTTTTATTTATGTTTCATAATCAATATGGTAAGGATGCAGATCCGTATGGTAGACCGCCTCCGAATATTCAATCATTTCCCCAATTTGCGTAGACGATTTCCGTATCCGTTTGATGCCGATCTGTGCGTTTGTTTTCAGAATTCCTTGTTCTTCTTCTGTTAAAAATACTGCAGAGAAATCATCAGAAAATGAGTCAATAGTATATCCTTTTTTCGTCAGCAAACGATACAAAGATTCTTTGCCAAATTCTTCTCTGCTGAATTGCATCATTTCTTGTGGAAGATAATGGACAAAATAAATATAAGGCTGATTGTTCAAATAATATAAGCGCTTAAAACAAACAGCTTGCTCACCGAAAAAGGAAAACAAAGGATCTTCCTTCTTTATATTGACCAATTGCAAATCCAGCGTTTCTTTCCGGACTTCATATCGGGAGTTCTCCAAGATTTGCGTAAAGCTTGCCGCTTTGGATAATCGATTGTAAGGACGATTGCTTAGAACCGTCGTCCCACGACCACTTTTCTTTTCGACATATTCATCTGATGCCAGCAGTTCGATTGCCTTTCGGACAGTGATTTTGCTGACTTGAAACAGTTCTTCTAATTCACTTTCTGTCGGCAACATCGAACCGACTGGATATTTTCCTGAGAAAATATCTTCTTTAATTTTATCTGCGACTTCCAAGTATAGTACACGTGTCCTTTTCATAACGTCACCCTTTGCTTTACTATTACTAAAAGAATAGCACATAAAAAATAAAAAAAGAACACAAATCACATGTGAGAAGTGTGTTCTTTTTCATTCAGCTGCTTTAATTACAAGTTTACGCCATTTGAGGCAATTACTTCTTTATACCAATCAAAAGATTTTTTCTTTGATCGATTCAGTGTCCCATTTCCTTCATCGTCTAGATCCACATAGATAAAGCCGTAACGTTTACTCATTTCTCCTGTTGATGCACTGACAAGATCGATACATCCCCAAGGCGTATAGCCCATCAAATCTACACCGTCTGCTACTGCATTAGCCATCGCTTCGATATGACGACGTAAATAATCGATCCGATAATCATCAATAATCGTGCCATCCTCTTCCATATGATCAATGGCTCCAAGACCGTTTTCAACAATGAATAATGGTTTCTGGTAACGATTGTATAATTCATTCAATGCGATTCTCAGCCCTTCTGGATCGATCTGCCAGCCCCATTCACTTGCCTCAAGAAACGGATTTTTTACTCCTCCCAGCAAGTTCCCTTCTGAAGTTGCTGCTTGAGGATCAGTCTCATTGATTGCCGTAGACATATAATAACTAAATCCGATGTAGTCCACTGGATATTCTTTTAGCAACTGGAAGTCTTCTTCCGTTTGCTCTAATTTTTCCGGATCGACTCCATATTTTTTATGGGTACGCGCTGTGTATGCAGGGTATTCTCCACGTACTTGGACATCCGTGCAGAAAAAATTGAATTCTTGGTTTTGGATCATTGTTGCTGCCTGATTGACTGGATTGGCATCGATGCTGTAAGTTGTTGCATAGATAATCATGCAGCCGATTTGGATATCCGAACGCAATTCGTGGCCGATTTTTACGGCTTTGCTACTTGCAACGAATTGATTATGCCATGCTTGGAAAATATTTTGGTACTCTCCTGCTCCATTGCTTTTTACTAATCCTTGACTTAAAGCTGGAAAGTGAAAGGCCGAATTGATTTCATTGAAAGTCATCCAATATTTGACTTTACTGCTGTATCTCTCTAATACTGTCTGAGCAAATCGTTCATAGAAGTCGATCAGTTTTCGATTTTTCCAGCCACCGTATTCTTTTGCCAAATGAAGAGGCATTTCGTAATGAGAAATCGTGATCACAGGTTCAATATCATATTTTAAGCACTCATCAATCAGCTGATCATAAAATTCTAATCCCGCTTCGTTAGGAGTACCTTCGTCTCCATTTGGAAAAATCCGTGTCCAGGCAATCGAAAAACGATAACATTTGAATCCCATTTCCGCAAACAAGGCAAGATCTTCTTTGAAACGATCGTAATGATCGATTCCGCGATGATTCGGGTAAATATATTTTTCTTGATCAATCGTCCAGTCAAATTCTTCACTGCCGATAATCGCAAAGCGCTGCTTACCTCCAGGCATAGCATCTGCAACGGATAACCCTTTTCCGTCTCGATCATAAGCTCCTTCTAATTGATTGGCAGCGGTTGCGCCACCCCATAAAAATTTTTCTGAAAAGCGTGATTGCATCCTGATTTCCTCCTTATTTTACAATTGCTAGAACATCTTCGTTTGCAATAATCTCTTTTTGGTCTAATTCAAGTATATCGGCAAATGCATCAGTATTCGTAATGACAACTGGAGTGATTACGCTATAGCCAGCTGCTCTAATTGCTTCGATGTCAAAACGAATCAATAAATCTCCTGCTTTGACGAGATCCCCTTGTTTGACTAAGATCTCAAAGCCATTCCCATTTAATTCTACTGTATCCATCCCGATATGAATCAAAATCTCCGCTCCGTCAGTCGTTGTGATCCCTACAGCATGTCCAGTTGGGAAAATAGTCGTTATCTCTCCGTCTGCAGGTGCAACTAGTTCTCCTAATTCTGGATCAATAGCGATACCTTTTCCCATCACGCCAGAAGAAAAAACTTGGTCTGGTACTTCACTCAATGGCAGTACTTTACCCGTTAAAGGACTTTTTAAGGTATGCCGTGCTGAAGTAATCGGTTCTCCTGCATTCGCATGTTTGTTTTCTAATTGATTGTCTTGTGTTTGTTCGTCAAATCCTAAAATCAATGTACCTACGAATGCAAGAACAAAAGCAATTCCTGTAGCTATTACTGCTACTGTCACATTTGACTCTACACCATCCACCGTACTAATGAAAGTCGGAATTGTCAATAAGCTGACCAAACTGCTGGAGAAAGCTTTTACTCCGGAAAATCCGATAATAGCTCCACCAATACCTCCAGAAATACAAGCGGCAATGAATGGTTTCTTCAAAGGTAATGTCACACCATACACAGTTGGTTCAGTGATTCCAAATAACGAAGTCACTGTAGAAGAAATCCCTAATGCTCGAAGTTTCGTATCTTTTGTTCGCAATGCTACAGCTAAAGCAGCCCCACCTTGTGCCAAGATGGCTGGAAGAAGCATTGGCATCAATACATCAAACCCATATTGTTCGATATTCAAGAACATGATTGGTACGAATCCCCAATGCATGCCGAACATCACGAATACTTGCCATAAACTTCCCATGATTAGACCTGCTACGATTGGACTAAATCCATAAATCGAGTTGAAGAGACCGCCTAAAGCATTACCGGCAACCGTCCCGATTGGTCCTAAAGCAAGAAATGTTAATGGAACCATCACTACTAAAACGACAAGCGGAACTAAAATCATTTGCAGAAATTGCGGAATCACTTTTTTTACGAATGGCTCTAATTTACTTTGAACCCATACCGCTAGAATGATTGGTATGACAGAAGAAGTATAACCAGATGGTGAAAGAATCACTGGGATCCCAAAGAAACTGATAGCTTCTCCCGCACCAGCAACTGCTGTGATAGCTGGGTACACAAGTGCCATAGCAATTGCTACTGCTAAAAACTGGTTGGCTTTGAACTTTTTAGCTGCTGTAAAAGCAAGCATGACAGGTAAGAAGGTAAAGACACCATCTGCTGCAGCAAACAATATTTGATAAGTACCGCTATCAGCTGTCAGCCAGCCCATCACCGTTGCCAATGACAAGAATCCTTTCAATACCCCGGCGGCTGCCATCGCCCCTAGAAAAGGTGTAAATATACTAGAAATGATATCAATTAGACGATTCAAAATATTTTTGGACTCTTCTTTTCCATCCTCCGAAACTGCAAGACCTTCCTCATCCACGATCGATTGATAAACATCTGCTACATTACTGCCAATCACTACTTGATACTGACCGCCACTTTGGACGACTTGGATCACGTCCGGGTCTTCTTTTAACTTTTGCGTATCTGCTAAAGATTCATCTTTTAATCTGAATCGCAACCGCGTAGCACAATGTACTAAACTTTTGACATTCTTTTGTCCTCCTACCGCTTCCCATACACGACGACCAACTGCTTGATTATCCATTGTTTTTTCCTTCTTTCTTTTTTATTTAAAAAATAAAAACCCAGATTGAAAAAAACAGTCACAAACATTCGTGAACCTATTTTTTCAATCCAGGTTTTGCCTGCCATACAGTAACAATCCTTATGATTGGATGCTTTTTTTCTCACTTACTACTCTTTGAATATGAATCGTTAAATAAATCTGCTCTGCGATCCCCATTTCCTGTTTTTGCGTTTGTCGAAGATACTCATTGATCCGTTCGACACAATGAAACGCTTTTGGATACTTTCCTTGAACTAATGCGTAGAGAAATTCATCTTGTTCGTCAGATCCTTCCCCTTTGAGATAACGCTGGGCAAAAAACTGCAGATGAGTAATGATACGCTGATAATTCAAAGATTCTTCATCGAACACGATGCCGAAGAATTTACTGATGATACTCAGTATATCTCTTACCATTGTGGTAGCGGTCATCGTCACTTGCATGTCTTCGTTTCCTTGTTGGCTATTCACAAAATGAAAGGCAATAAAACCGGCTTCATCCTCAGAAAGTTCCACACCCGTCTTTTGTTTCACGAACAAAAGAGCCTCTTTCGCTGCTTGATATTCTTTCGGATAAAATTTTTTTGTTTCAAATAATAATGGATTAGGCAGTTGAATATTTTCTTTTGCTCGTGTGATCGCATAATGAAGATGATCGGTCAATGTCAGATAAATATTAGGCGAAAATTCAACTTTTAGTTTATCTTCAGCCAGTTCGACTACTTGCTTGACCCATTCGATCTCCTCTGCCGGAATATCAGCCATCAGCTGCTGGAATTGGTTTTTAGCAAAAGAATCTCTTAAAACAAATTCTTTTTGGACAGCTTCTGGCGAAATCTCGTCCCCAATCTTTTTTTGAAAGGCTAGTCCTTTTCCCATACAAACGACTTCTTCCCCGAATCCATTTTTCGAAATGACGACGTTGTTATTCAAAATTTTATCAATTTTCATTTTGCTTCGCCCTCTCAAGAAAAATAAAAAAACCTAGAATTCGCCTACTGTTTCTTAGCTGAATTCTGGTTTTGCCTGCCGTACAGTAACAATCCATTTCTTATTCAAAATCATCATACCATCGAATTTTTATTTATGCAAGCCTTTTCATATAAAAAATAAAAAAACTGGAACACAAGTCTATCTAGAGAACAACCAAATCAGAGATGCACCTCTTTGCGTTCCTCTTTTTTTCAGCAAATTGGTTTTTCCTTATCGATTCATATCCTTTGGCTGTTTTTAATCTGTAACGACTTATGTCCCAGTATCCTAAAATGTTTTTGTCTCTAGATTGAAAGCAGATCTCATATCATCTGTCGCATCTTTTATCGGTGTAACACTTTCCAGTTCTCCTTGTACAACTAGTCGCGTGACGGCATCCATGTCGCCACAAGTAATTAGTGTGACAATTTCTTTTCCCTCGACTTCATTCAGTAATTGGGTATCTGTAGGAGCAACTTTTTCTTTAAAAAATGTTTTGTATGTATACACATTTTCTAAATCTGTCAAATAGATCTTGGCACCCATCTCTAAATTTTCCAGCGGTGTAAACAACAATTCAGGGTTCGTTGCACGATGGCTTGCTAAGGCATAATTTCCTTTTCCCATTTCTTGATCTGGAGATAATGTTCCTGCTCCGTAAAGTAGTGACGTATTATCCAAGCCTTTGAAAATCGGTAAATTGATTGAAACTGAAGGGACTGCGATACTAGCAATCACTGGTAGATCTGTTCCTCTCATCTGCGACCTCATGACCCCTTCTGTCGTCATTGGTTCTACCGCATCAAAGTCAAAACTGACATCTTTATCGTTATTCTTTTTCAGATCTTCTTTTGTTACATTCGCTATAGCATATTTATCTCCTGTCTCTCTGACAAGATAATCCTTGATCTGTTCATTGAAAATCAAAGCTAGTCCTACTAATAACAAGAGGAACAAGAGGATATTGACTAGCCATCTTTTTGCTTTTCCTTTTTTTTTCATTTTCTCTCCCTCCAGACTCATTTTACTGTTTTTCTTTTGCTCTTTCCAACAGCCGAATGACACATTTCTACAACTCTGTGTATTTTTTTCGTACACCTGCGCTTTTTTCTACAGGATATTTCAAATTATTTTTGATCAATTTTTCTTCAATGATCTCATCTAGATCCAGCTGAAGGTTGTCTGCCATCATGTATGAATAGATCAATACATCTGCCAGTTCTTCTTTGATTCGTTCTAATTGTGTTTCTTTTACTTCTTCCGGCGTTTTCCATCGAAAAAGTTCTAACAATTCAGATGCTTCCAATGAAATAGAGATAGCCAAATCTTTTTCGTTATGAAATTGTCGCCAATTACGTTCATCTCTAAACTGGTTGACTTTTTCCATGCTATTCATTTGCTTGCCTTCTTCCAATCATTTCTTACTTGATTAATCATACCATTTTTTTACATAAAAAATAGATGATGCTTTTAAAAAAACTCCTGTTTTCTTTTATTTAAAATAAATGTCATAGAAAATCAGTAATTTAGGTAGCCACCATGTGTATGCAGTAATGTGACTTCTTCCCCTGAGGCTTTTTGTTTTTCGATACGTTCTTCTCCCCAAACAGACATCGCTACTAGAATCTCTCTTAATGATTTTCCTTCTTCGGTGAGCGAGTACTCTACTTTAGGCGGGACTTGGTTATAGACTTTTCGATGGACAATGCCATCTTGTTCTAACTCTCTTAACTGCTGGGTCAGCATTTTTTGTGTGATCGTAGGGATTTTCTTGCTTCTCCACGCCTAAAATAAGCGATATTGCTCTTCCCTTTATCTGGTGTAAGCAAAGCAGTTAGCATTTTGACGATCGTGGGTTCCGCTTTTCACTTCTTATCTACTTAGTATCATGAAGTATACTTTCGTACTAATACTAAGTAGCGAAAGTGTCAACTACTTTGTTTAACTACATAGCAAAAGAAACAGAAGGGTGACAACGGTCATCACGCTTCTGTTTCTTTTGAATATGCTGTGTTGTTGTCTCTATCTCCGTGTAGACTTTCCTCAAGCTTATCCTTTGTCAGTAAGTCAGTAGGCTGATTTGCTCTTTCTAGATGCCAGATACATTTCTACAAAGAAACAGTGATTCTGCTTTGAAAAATCGATTTTTAGTTCTGCATTTTCGTAAACATCCAGCATTTTTTTCGCACTGTATAGACCTAACCCGCCATTTTTTTTAGAGGTTTTTCCTCTTTTGACCATCTCCGATAGCGTCAAATTCGTTGGATTTGCCTTGTTCGCTATACTAAAACGTAATCCCTCTTTTTCTTCCAGCAGATTGATCGTAATCGGACTCTGATCGGCTACACGATGATCGAATGCGTTAGAAATAAAAATAGATAAACAGCGAATAAAAACAACCAGATCAATCGGGATTGTTTTCACTTCGACAGGAATAACTACTTGGATCGGGATTTTCTCCGATTCTGCTTTTTCTAGAAATTTTAAAAAGACACCCCTGACAGCTGGGGATACAATATTTGTTAGCTGTTGTATTTGCGGTTTTTCAAAAATAGCTGCAGAATGATCTTCTAAGATTTCTAAAAATTCCAACGTTTCTTTTTTATTTTCCTGAAGAATAATTTTTAATGAAAACAGTAGACTTTTATAATCATGTTTGAATTCCTCTAGATGATGGTAATATTCTTCGTTTATTTGATACAGTTGAAGTGATTCCTGATGCTGTCTTTCTTTTACTTGAAAGCTGATCAACATAATAGAAAAAAGCAACGAAAAAAAGCTGATCACAATCGATAAAAGAGACAAAAGCAGATAATCAGAGGAACGAAAATGTACACTTCCCAATACCAAGAAAATCACGATCCAACTTAATAAAATACACATACAGCCAAAATAATGCTCGGTTGGATAAGTAAAAAGCAAGTTGAGAAATCTCGTCTGTTTGTCTATACTTTTTACTAATAGATAGAAAATAAATGCGATAAGTAGTGCAAAAAAACTTGCTGTTCCAAGATGTCTCTTTCCTAAATAATCCATCAGATCAAAAACCAGAAAAAAGCTGAGTCCAGTGATAGCAAAAAAAAGATTACTGATCAAACAGCTGATAAACAGGTTTTTCGTAGTAAAATAAAAAAGAAACATCAATAATAAGCCAACTAGGTAAGGAAAGCTCACTTTAGGGATAGGAAGTAAAAGTGTCACCACCATCAAAGCTATACAACCAAAGCTGTTTTTTACTAGCAGTTGTTTCGAAAAGAATAAATAGATACCTAAATCTAAAATCAAAGTAAAGGTCAAATAAAGTGTCACTGTTGCGACCATCTTATTCCTCCATTGTTTTGTTTCAAAATGTACACATATTTTTTTAATAGGAGCCTGCATATGAAAAAGTATTTTATCATAGAAGATAACCAGTTTCACAGCGAATGGATCATCAAAGAATTGGTCAATCATCATATCGAGAATATCGTGCAGCTCACTTCTGTCTCTCAAATCAATCAGTTGATCCAGTTGGGCACTATTGATAATCACGATGTTTTCTTTATCGATATCGACTTGAAGCAATCACTCACAGGTATTGATGTCGCCGAACAAATACGTAAAAAAAATGCACATAGTAATATTGTTTTTTTCACCGCTTATACGAATTTTGCAGTAGAGATCATCAATCGGAAAATCCTTCCGATTGGATATATCAGAAAAGACAGGAATTTATCTGAACAAATTCGTCAAGTGCTAGAACAGATCAATTGGAAAGAACAGCAGATCGTAAATGTCGATAAAATCTTTATTGATCAAAAAGGTGGAAGTCTCGTCCTGTATCCTCGGGAAATTTTATATATTGAAAGTATCAAAGGTTTGAAAAACCAAGTTATGGTCAAAACAACTACAGAAGATAAATTAGTGAATACTTCTTTAAAACAATTGAAGACAGAGTTAGAAAAGTATGCTTACTTTTTACTATTAAAATCTTACTGTATCAACTTATCGCAATTGCAGAAAATTGATTCTGCTCATTATGTGTTAGAATTTTTCAATGGTGACTCCTTACTCGTTGGTCGAAAGATCTTTGAAAAGACAAAGGAACGTTTCCATGACTTCCAAAAAACTGCTTCGAGTTGATGAATAAGAGCTGAGACGTAAGCATAGCAGATTTCAGGGAGTAGGCCTTGAATCGGCTCCACTCCCTGAAGTCATTGATTTGATTTTACGCTTTCCCTTCTGTAGGAGCATCTGTTAACGACCATGTGAATGTTGAAACGTAGTTGTCTACGGCATAATTGGATACAGGAACAAATAATTCCACTGATTGTCTCCCTTGTTCCACATTCTCTCCTAATGAATAAATCCATGTGCCAATCCCTTCATTTGCTCCTGCAGTTACTAGATCTACTGCCTGATCTGCTGGGATCTCAATTCCTTCAGCGCCAGTACCAGAAATAGTAGATGGCGTTCCACTGCTATTAGTTGCGCTATTTCGAATCACGGCGTTTTTGAATTTCACCTTTGAACCAGTTAGTTTATTCGTATCAGATGTTGTACCAATAAATTCTGTTCGTTTGACTGATAGTTTCCAACCGGCATAATTTCCGCTTTTATCCGTTACTTGTACGAAATTCTGTACTTGTGTTGCTGTCCCTGTACTGTCCGTTCCGTTTTGTAATGCAGCATATACTGTTTTTGCTGTACCTAACTTGATTGTTCCAAAATCAAGATCTGGAGCTTGGTCAATCGTCAGTAATCCGGATGTTCCCTGATTTGGTTCGTCAGGTGTAAACGGCGTATCGGGATCATTTGGATCAACAGGAGGAACTGGAACAACGTCTTCAGGATTTGCGGCATCTGGTTTTGTTACAGAAATCGTTCCTTCTGTAGTGGCTGAGCTCTTATTCTCAGCAAAAACACTTTGTGTACATAATAATAGACTTCCAGCTAGAACGGTACTTAATGCAATTGTTTTTTTCATTTCTTTTTCCTTCTTTCTTTTAAAATAAATAATCCAGCAAATAAGCCAATAAGAATGACTCCAACAAATATCAGCCATCGCCAGTCAAATGTTTCTGGCTGATTTTTTAAATCAATATCCTTTTCATTCAATTGGTCCGCTGCATCATCAGTTATTTCAAAATCGGTATGGAGATTCCAGCGTTTTTCTTTCCAAGCACCCTTCACAACCGCTTGATAATGTCCCGGAGCTAATTTTTTTCCTTCTAATGGGACAAGTAAATCAAAATTTGTATTGGGTGCTACATCTATTTTTTCTTTTTTTATTGAAAGGTAAGGCTCTTTTGTTTCTTTTTTGTAGATTTCAACCGATGTAGTCAAGCCGAACATATAAGAAGCATTTGGATTTTGAAGATTCGCCTTAATCACATTTCTTCCATCGCTTTGATCCGCATAAGCTTTTTTTAATTTCAAATCTGGGGAAGACTCTTTTTCGCTATTTCGAATCAAGATTGCTTTCACTTGAGAAAACTGATTGACGACACCAACTGTACTTTTGTTAGAAACGTTCTCTTTTTTTTCTTGAAACGTGATCCCTCCTGCGACCACACCAGCCAGCTCTTTTTCTGGCGCTTTCAGTGAAAGTGTCTCAGTGACCGCACTTTGAGGAGGAACAGTTATTTCTCCCACTGTTTTTGCTAAGTTTTTCATATCATAACTTAATGTTTCATCAAATTTACTTTTTGATTCTCCATATTCGATCACACCGTTTGAATTCGTCGTAGCGGAGTGGATCAATGTCTCAACTGTTACTGATTTATCTGTTCGGTTAAAGACCGTGTAGGGGATTTCCTGTGTTTTCCCAGGCTCCATCCTTACATTTATATATGTTTTGTTCTTATCAATCTGATTAGCCGGTAATTCAAAATCTACCGCAAAATTGAATTCGGAGGCATGGACAGGTGTCTGCCAAAGGATGAATCCAAGGAGAAGGATCAGAAGTAAAGAGCAGTTGTTTCGATGACTTTTATTCCATATTCGATTCATCAATCATCCTCCTTGATCTTTATTCTGTCGGCGCATCTGCTAATGTCCATGTTATCTCTGCTGAGTAATTACCAGCTATCTGATTTTCTTTGGTTAAGACAAGTTTAAACGCCCGACCGTTATTTAAATATTCTGAATAATCTGCTTGCACATTCGTTGAATTTTGTCCTCTGACAATTTCCAGTTCTTCTTCATTCACTAATTGATACTCCTCGCCTTTCTTGAAATAAAGGACATCCTGCATAGAAAATCCTGCATCGTTTGTGAAAGGCTGAGATAATTTTATCGTTAAGATCCATGGACTTTTTGTTTCTCGCTGATCATAAATCCATAATTTTTCCTGCCCATCCATTTGGCCAAATGCTTCTTGTATCAAACCAGTTGCTTTGATCTGACCAAAATCGAGTTTGGAAGGGGCAAGAAATGAGAGACCACCTTCTACTACGATCTTCGTAGCAGGTGCAAAAGGCGGGGCATCATGATAAACAACTGGCGTATCACTTGGATTGTGATTCCCAATTTCATCGTTGGTACTTGGCTTGTTCTGCACACCCTTAGCAGCAGCTTCTCCTGCTTGGTCGTTTAATACAATTTCTAATACATCTCCTGCAAAAAGCTGATTTTCTGGGATAGAAAGAACAAATTTCCCTGTATCATCAATAGTGGTTTCTGACAAAACAGCTTGATTTTTTTTCAATGAAACCAAAGCTCCTGCTTCACCTGTACCTGTGATCGTGCGAGAAGCTGCATTGATCAATGTGGTACTTAATTTAGCAGGTTCAGGAGGAATCACATCGACTGTCGTTTTGGCAGAGTCCAGTTCTGTCACTTCTTGGCCGCCTCTTACTTTTTTAGCAGCAACTACTTGCACTTGATCCCCCGTTGTTAGTCTTTCTTCGTTGGGTACTTGAACTTCAAACAAACCGCCTTGTTCGCCTTCTCCCCACGGATTATATCCTGCCCCTTCATTTTCATCTGTTTGTCCTTGTGTGAGAGCAGTAATTTCTACAGGTGATTTCGTCGTATCTGCATAAGTAATACGTAAAGTCACTTCTACTTCGCCTGTCCAAGCATCTCTTGGCTTTGCCTCGACACCTTCGGGAACAACGACATGCCCATAGATTTTTTTATCTGCATTCGTTGGTACTCTTAAGGATTCAATCATCGGAAGCTGGTTATTGGCACTGATTCGATTATAATTTTTCATTCCGGCACCTGTCTGAGCAAATTCATTTGTTAAACCTGCACTAGGGCTTGATACAAAATTACCTAAGTCGGTTCCATTGATCGATAAGTCTGTCATATCAGAAAAATAATCCGGATCTTTTTCAAAGTTATCGAACGTTGCTCCTGCCTTTCGCCATAAAGCAATTTCTGAATGAGCGATCTTCAATGAAGAATCGCCATTTCCTTGAAATACCCAGCCACCTATGCCATTAGTCTCGCTTCCGATCCGTTTGTTTTGGAAATCGAAATAGGTAGGAGATTCTAAGTCTACATTCAACACATCCCCACTGATGATGCCAGTCTTATCTTCCCCAGTTTTCCCGACCATGACTAAATAAGTTTTTTCGCCAGCCATAAAGTTCAAATCAATATCTCCAGTTGTATCTACGGTAGCTCCGGAATCTGCGCGTATATCGATATTTGATTTTTCTCCAGTAACCGTAAAATCAGCTGACCCTGGACTTTCTAGAAAACCAGAAGCGTCATAAAATTGGATCGCTTGGTTTCCCTGATTGAGTCTGTTCACATAAGATTTGCCATCCCCTGCATTTCTTACCTTCAGTGAGCCTCCATTAGTTACTGTTAGTTTTTGCGTACCGTTCTCAAAACGAACTGCGCTAGAACGACCACTTTGCTTATCAATATCGATGACTGATCCGGCTCCTTCTACGATCAAAGAAAGTCCTTTCCCTACAAAACGCATCCCATTGTTTCCAGGTTGGTCGCCATCTCCAGCCATTTTAACCGAGATTTGTCCACCACTTGATACATGGATTTGACTAGAATCTCCTTGCAGGCGAAATCCGCCAGTAGTCGCTGTATTGATTGTGATTTTCCCATCATTCGACACAGCGACTCTTGATCCTGAGCCTCTCATTTGGATAATTCCGCGATTGTTGTCGTTGGTAATATTGATCTTTGTATTTACCGAAAATTCACTTCCTGAGCCACTGACTTCAAATGTGACATTCCCGGGTAGCGTATCGACAGCCTCTCCTTCATCGCTGACGCCATCTGCCCGATCATAGTCAAGAGAGACCTTTGAACCACTCAAGATATGGAGTCCTGGTGCTGTTTTTCCACTGCCCGTCTCATCACCTGAATCTAGAAAACCATAGAATTTTCCTAGATATGGTCCATAAAGCTGACTACCATTGATTACATTTAGCTGATAGCTTCTACAAAAATAAGCTTTACCCGGAGCGGCATTCATCCCTTCTTTCACTGGTTGGACATCCAATACACCGGAAACACCATCTAATGTGACAGTTGCACGAGGGGCGTAAATCAGGCCTAATTTAGAACCATCATATAAGTCAAGTTTCCCGGTAAATTTTATTTCTCCCGTAAAATGATATCTGTTTCCCCAAAAATCGGACATATAAGCAATGATAATGGCATTTCCATCGATATTTGGTATCAACCCACCTGGATGAGCTGCCGTTCCTTTAAAATTCTGAAACTCGATCGACTGAGGTGTCTCATTGATATAGATGTGATGTGTGCCGAAATTATGAGCAAGTCCGCCAAAATCGATAACGATATCTCGCTTGATCTCCAATTCCCTGTCTAAAGTCAAAGGCTGAGTTAAACGAATCTTAGCTACTGATTCGTCTGCGAGAAGCTGCGTCAGTTCTTCTGTTGTGGCAGCTTCGCTGTACCCATCCGCTGAAACAACTCTAACCTGTACCTCTTCACTGCTATCAGACGTTTGTTCAGCTACTTCTGAGGTCTCACTTGTCTTATTTTCTTCTTGCCTTGTATTAGAAGTAGGCGCCTCACTTTGGGATTCTGTAGTTTCAGAAGTAATTAATTCTTCTGAAAAAGTAGTCTTGTCAAAACTTTGATTCTCTGATTGCGTTGATTCGCTTGTTTTCTCTACATCGGCAAAAACGGATGTCACCATCAAGAGAGGGAAGACAAACAAAATCGACGCAATCAGCTTTTTTACATATTGATTCATTCTCCACCATCCTCTCTGACGTTTTGACAATTTTATTTTAACGTTTTAATTTATTTGTAATTGTACTTTCATATTTAAAATATGTATTTTTATGGCAAATTTTTCTGTTAGGTGAAAATTTCTTTTTTGTACAAAAAAAGGCTGTGACAAAAGTCTTGTCACAGTCCCTTATTCCGAACAACCGATGTCCTCCTGACAACTCTTCGGTCACAACCTCCATTTTAACAATAAACCTGTAAATGTGAGGGTAACACTTTGATTGTCACAGGTAATTTATCCCCTTCATCTCCATCAACATTCGTCGTCAATTCTTCCTCATCAGCTAATGACACAACTAATTGCTCACAAGTAAGATAGGCTAGATTTTTCGTAGATTCATCTACTCCTTTTAATAGGTCTGGCAATGTTTTAAGCGTATCGATCAAAGAAGAATCTTTTAAATAAACCAAATGGAGCTTACCATCATCCACTTTTGCATTTGGAAGTAATGTTTCAAAACCGCCGACTGAGTTAGTTAGTCCTATCAGCAAGGTACTGCTCTCAATTTCTTCCTTCTTTCCATCAACTTCTACGTGAAACGAGTAGGATTGTGTGGAAGCTAACTGTTTGATTCCTGACATGAAATAAGCTAGTTTTCCAAATTTCGTCTTCTTCTCCGCATCTACATCATTGATTGCTTCAGGGATAGAGCCAATTGCGACGACATTCATAAAATAGTCGTCATTTATTTTTCCAATATCCAATGGCTTGACTGATTCAATCGAAAAATGATTGATCGCTTCCTCAGGTTCTAGCGGTATCCCTAATGCTCGAGCCAAGTCATTCACCGTACCCAATGGGAAAAATCCGAAATTTGGCCGATGTTCTTGTTCAGCGATTCCACTGATTCCTTCGTTGACTGTTCCATCTCCGCCCATGACAAACACACTATGATACCCTTCCGTAACCGCTTCGCGAGTAAAGTTTTTTGCATCCCCTGCTTTTTTTGTATGCAAGACGACCACTTCATCAAACACCGATTCCAATTTTGCTATCGCTAATTGCTCAAATTCCTTTGCTTGTTCACCGCCTGAACTGGGGTTTACCACTAATAAAACTTTTTTCATCACTTTCTTTCCCTTCTGATTGATTTCTTTAATATAACGATAGCATAAAGAAAAAAATTAGGCTGTGATGAAGTACTGTTCATGAAACATTCATTTATTTTTTGACAAGATAAAACACCCATACTATGAAACTGAGGAAAATTAAAACAATGATATAGGAAATAAAAGAAAATGATAGGCATTGTATACCTAATAAAGTAAAAATTTTAGGTGGCAGATAAAAACACAAAAATAGCAAGAAAATGTAATAGCGTTTCTTCCACTTTTTGTTATCAGACCTTATAGCGATCAGAGGAATACCAAATGCATAACTGAAAAACTCTTGATGTACTGTTAATATGTCACGACCTTGAATAATAAATGCGACAATCCCCGCTATAATTAGTGTGCCTAACACCAAAACGGAAAATTGATGAATATATTTTATATACAAATGATCCATTGTACTTCCTGCCTTTTTATTTGTGAGAAAAACAAATCCGTATACGTGAATAACTTCTAGAAATAAAAGAAATTTGCAAAACCACTCCATTTATCTACTTCTACGTGCATTTTTTGATATTGTTTTCTTTATTTAAGATTATACAGAAAAATATCTAGGGTCGCTGGATTCTAAGTAAAAAAAATTTTTAAAATAAAAAGAACTAAATCAAGTAGTAATTAAACTACTGTTGATTTAGTTCTAATAAAAAGATTTAGATGAACAGTTTTATTGATTTAAATAGTTCATATTTTTTATTTATACCGCTTATTTACTACTTGCTGTACTAGAATCTGAAGTGAATGTACTCAAAACATTTTCAAAGTCTTTGTCTTTGATTTTTACATTAGCGTCTTTCAATACTTCGCCAATTACTTTATTCTGGAAGGTACTGTCACTTAATTTTGTGTCTGTTGCAATTTCTTTCAATTCTTTTTTGTATTTATCCATGTCGTTGCCTTTGTTTTGGTTTTTCACCATTTTAACCACATAATATTCCGTAGTATAAGTTGAAGCATTGGTAGAAGTGATCACATCAGAAACTTGACCATCTTTCAACTTAAAGGCTGCTTCTTTGACTTCTGCCGGAACCGTTGTAGTAGTGGAATCAAATTTCACTTTTCCGCCATCTTCTTTTGTCGTAGTATCAGTTGACTTGTCTTTGGCTAATTTAGAGAAATCGTCTCCCTTATCAGCAGCTTTCTTCACATCTTTTGCATCATCTTCACTTGCTACTTGGATAATTTGAGCTTCCACTTCTGGATGGAAAGATTCCCAAGCCGTTTTTAAATCTTCATCGGTCAATTTGATATGTTTCTTTAGACCTTCTTGAAAGGCTAGACTTTGTTTGATACTGTCTTTGAATGTTTGTTCTGTGTAACCTGCAGATTTCAATTGTGAATCAAATGAATCACCCAATTGTTTCTTTGTTTGATCATATTGGGAATCGATTTCTTTGGTTGATACGTCATCTCCATATTTATCTTCAAATACTTGATAAACGATCAACTGTTGCACAGCGGAATCTGCTCCTTGCATTTTTTTCAAGCTATCCATTACTTCTTGTTCGCTGATTGTACCGCCTTTATAACTAACGGCTGTTTTTTCACCGGCATTCGTACAGCCTGACAATAAGCCAGTGCCTAGTACAATGGCAAGTGCTAAAAATCTTTTTTTCATTTATCAATTCTCCTACTTTTCGTTTTTTGCGAATTGCTAAAAACAAAGGTGTTCAAGATGAAAATCATCAAGAACACCTTTACTAATCTGCTCGATACATCCTGAATAGATATAAGGCTACACAATCCAGAAAGTTCGCTCAGCAGAATAAATGTCAAGTAGCACATCACACCTTAATATACTACTTCTTTTGTTACCGTTTTTCAAGTCTATCTTGCGTTCCGTATTTAACGTAACTAATTCTTAGAACAAATGTTATCGATTTTGTTTTTCTTCTTCCGCTGTTGGGATATTCAAATCGGACACTTTTATGTTCGATTTTCCAGACATTTTTTTGTTGTTTTTATTAGAAAAAGTTTGTTTTTTCATTTGTTTTCTAAAGCATGATCTTCTTGTTTCCTATTTTGGTCAGATATGGATCATGCGTGACCACGATAACTAACGTACCTTGGGAAGCCTGTTGCGATAAAATTTCAACTACTTTATCCTTATTTCGTTTATCCAATGACCCAGTTGGTTCATCGGCTAAAATGATTTTGCTATTCTTCAATAAAACTCTCGCACAGGCGATTCTTTGCTTCTCACCACCAGATAATGTGTAGATAGGCGTACTTAGCTTCTTGTTTATATTTACTTTTTTCAATGCCTCATACTTTGCTGTTCGCTTATCTGAAACATTTAAATTCGAAAACTTCAATCCAATATCTAAATTAAAATCGATTGTTTCATATTCAATCAACCCAAAATCTTGAAAAAGAAAAGATATGGTATTTCTTTTTATCAAGCGCTTCTCTCTTCCAGTTAATTGTTTCGTCTCTTGATCGAACAAATAGAATTGTCCTGAACTGAACTGATCATTCAATCCTAATATATTCAATAACGTACTTTTACCTGCTCCACTTTCTCCAACAACAGTCACAAGATCCCCAGCATCCGCAGTGAAACGATCCAAATGAAGAATCGTTTTGTTTCGAATGATTTTTTTCGTACCTTTTATCACTATCAACGGCTCCAATTGTTAACCTCCATTCATCAGCAATAACTGACTTTTCTTTTCTGTAGACAAAATAAAAACAACTGAAAGAATAAAATCAATGAAGCTAAAGAAAAAAATATTAAAAAGATATTTAGGCTCTCTTTCTATAAGAAAAAGGAAGATTACACTTGTCGTTCCCCATTTGATGAGGTTCATCATGAAGAAATCTTTATACGTTTCAAAGAGCGAATAACCACTTGAACGAAAGATAGCGATTTTCCGACAATTGTAGACAAAATATATGCATAACATGACATAGCTCAACAAGAAGAAAGAAAAGAAAGTGAGAAAACATATCTGTATCAAGTAATGAAATGATCTGCTTAACACTTTGACAGCTATCTCTTCAGTCTGAGTATACGGAAATGATAACTGCAAGTTATCACGTAACTGACTTTCTTCAATCAGCTCAAATAACCTTTCTTTCGACAAAGAGCCTATCTTGATCTTTAACGGTGGATAGATTTCTCCGCTGAGAATATTCCTTTCCCAATACGTACTGTTTTTCAATGTCAGTATTTCAACAACCGGATAATGTTCAATCCAGGGGATAGAAGGAATAAATGTATAAATGGGTTGATTGTTTTTTATAAATAGAAATTCCGGTTCTTTTTCACTGATTTCTTGATAATATTCTGTTATTTGCGCCAGGTCATTTTTTAAATCTGTATGTCTATATCGTCCAGGGATCAATATAACAGGGTGCGTTTCTTCTTCGGTTATTTGGATCAACCTTCCAGAGACATCAATCAAAGGAAATTTCTTAAGATAATTCAGATTTATTTTTATCCCTCTGCCAAACTGTTCGTTTTCTTCATTCAAGTAATCTGATACATTGACTAATATACTTCCATTTTTATTCAAAGTTTCATATAATTCCTGATCTGCTGCTGATGCAAAACGATTGGAATAAATAAAATCCACGTGGTTTTTCCCGATGGTTACTGGATAAAACACATAATAGTCTTCATCAGCGATTTCTTTTGGAGGTTCATGGGAAACAGCTAACTGTGAAGAAGAAAAAACGATAGTTGCTAATTCGACATTGGCAACGGTCAAAAGAAGAGAAAACAACAATCCAAATATAAAAAGAATGTATTGGATATAGTTGAACGCTTCTCTTAACGAAGCGATTTTTTCAACTAATAAAAGAGAAATCAAAGAGATACCATATATTCCGCTGAACAAGAAAACGTACATCTGGAACAAATAAAGAAATTGCTCCTTATAATACATAAAAATAAAACCACCAATGATTCCTGCAATTATGAATGTAATAATGATTTTCTTTTTCCCCAATAAACACCACAATACTTGATGTAATGAAAAGCCATTATTCAACAATAAACTGATTTCTTTATTCATCAATAAGAAAAAGGATGATAACAAAAGGAATAAAAGAATCAATCCAATAGTTAAATACACTCGATAATTATATAAGTCTGTACTTGAAATAACCGAATACGAATAGCTATTTTCAAAGTCTTCAAAAATATTAGTCGCATAATCAGTGTGAAATGCTTGATTGAATCGATCAGTGAATAGTGAAATGAACCGTTCATAGGCTTCTTTTTCTCTCGTCATCAAGAAAAATTCACCTTCAAAATCTTTTATTTTGATCGATTCTTCAATGGACGTTACGCGAAAGGAGGTATTAGAATAGGGTACCTTCTCGTGAGAAGATTTGACATCCCCTTGATAATACAATGTCATTTCAAGCTTTGGCTGTATCTTGAAGTTCCAAGATGTATCTACTTCATTGGATTCATTTACTGTTTTTTTCATATAAGAAAGCTCAGTTTCTGATGAGACATTTTCAAATACCATGATTAGCTGCTCATATTCTTCTTGCCCAATAAAATGTTGTGGCAATCGAATCGGAGTATAAGTATCTGTTTGATGGAAAAATTCATTTGTCCGATAGAGTACCTGTTTATTTATACTAACCAAGGCAAAACCACTCATGATACCGGTCACTATGATTGTGAGTAAAACTGTGAACTTTTTTTTGATTATCACCACTCTCCCTTACTTAAATGATTCTTTGATAAAATCATACCGTTTTTCATCAAAAAAACGTATCTATCAAATGTATAGGTCATGTAGAATAAATCTATATACTGTAGAATCGAAAGGAGAAGAAGATGAACATCGGAGAAAAAATACGAACTTACCGCAGAAATTGTAAGCTTACGCAAAAAGAATTAGGCGAAAAAATCGGTGTTTCCGATAAAACGATTTCTAGTTGGGAAAATTCTCGTACAATGCCAGACCTTGAAATGCTGTCACTTTTACATCAGACTTTAGGTCTGCCGATTGATTTTCCTTCTATTGAATCAGCTACCGAATCAATAGAACCAACATTGCCGGATGAACCTCTTGTTATCAAGAAATCTTATTCATCAAAACAACCCTTCTCACTCAAAAAGACACTATCTTTCTTTCTGCTCGTCTTTTGTTTGGTCTATCTTTTTCTTATCAATTATCAATACAAAAATGAAACGATTGATCGATTCAATCCTTTTTTGAAACCACAAATCGGCTATACCACACTCCCTGTAGGATACATGGACAATTCCATCGAACATTGGGTATGTAATGATATCTTTGGCCATGGTACATGGCTGTCTTTTCACGCTGGAGAGGTAGAAAAAGGTAAGAATCATGCTGTAATCAAACACAAAGGAAAACACGTCATGAACGTTCGCCTGCTCACTTGGGAAGCCATTCCCTCAGATTACCAAGAAATCCTCATCCAAGACTATGACGACGCCTTAAAAAGAACCCCTCAGGAGCCAGATAGGCATTAAGTAGGAGATGAACGTAGAGATAGAACAATGCACATGATCTTATCAAAAAAACAAGGGTACAAATTAATTGAAAAAGCTTTGAGATGAAAGTTCCTAAATAAAAAAGTTCAGAATGATAGGTAAAAAAAAATGACTAACTATTCTAGTATTAGGCTATTTGTATTATTCTTCTGTTATTTTTCTATCAAAAAATCCAGAAATAACTAAATATAGGTATTTCTGGCTTATAGTATAATATTTACGCCACAGCCTCCCAATGATTCTTTTTGGAATCATAATCAAGGACGAACATACACAAAAATATTTTGCCCATTCGATCCGAATAGATTAACGACTAATCTAGTAAGTAATATAGATTGGTACGTGGTCAAACCAGCAAATGGAAAAGTTATTTAAGCAATTAATTTTTTCTGTTTAAACTATGAAGTTAAGTTCATTGATTAATTTTCTGAAGATATTAGCTTAATAAAAAGTTGTCTATTCTACCCCAAGGGCTTTAAAGACAGCATCTTCCGGCGTTTGATAAAAAATCAAATTAAAGGTACCCATTAATTCTGGGGGTACAGTTCCAAATCCAAATAGTGATACCTGACGCAATGGCGTGAAGAAATAGCAGCAACCAAGGCTAGAAAACTTTGGAAAAATACGGAAAAATTAACCAAAAAATTATAAAGAGGATATGTTGAAAAATTCTTTATCTCCAAATAAGCAGAAAAAAGCCAACTGAAATTGGCTGACAGATAATTTTGAGTTTAGAATTCCCGCAGAGAAAATTCATTTATTACTACTTGTTGATTATCGCGATATTGCTATCATTAGTTAGTCCATTAAATTCAAGCTTAATGCAGGATCAGTAAATAATATGTTAAGTGCTAGACTCGCTACCCGCCAAGTCAAAGTGAATCCAATCGTTCATTCTAATCGTGATACTCATTACCGACGGCCCAATTAGTTCGAACAAATGGAAGAAGTGAATTTATCTCGCTCCATTTCTAAAAAGGTTACTCACCAGCAAGCTCAGCCTTCGCAAGTTTGTTTGGCATCATATCAACGAATAGGATTATATTGTGTGCTCAGTCCTCTCTAATAACGGAAAAGAATGTATTTAGTAAAAAGGGAAGAGAATTATTCCCATCCCCTTTCATACATTTTATTATTGTCGTTCGCACTCAAAGTAGTGATTAAAAAATGTTGCTTGAGCTACTACTAGAATTTGAACAATCTAGTAGTAAACATTCAAGTCTTTAGATTCATCAGACAAATAGATACTATTAGCTGTTCAGTTCATTATTTCTAGACGATCGTTGTTTTAAGTTAATATACTGATGAATAAAAAAATGCTCGAAACGCTTTAATATCAACGTTTCGAGCAATGAAATAGTTGTTAACCCACACTACCTTCCATCTCATAACTGATCAATCGGTTGAGTTCGACTGCATATTCCATTGGAAGTTCTTTGGTGAATGGTTCAACAAAGCCCATGACGATCATTTCAGTTGCTTCAGATTCGGTCAGGCCTCGGCTCATCAGATAGTAGAGTTGTTCTTCTGAGATTTTTGAGACTTTGGCTTCGTGTTCTAAAGAGACTTGGCTGTTGTGGATCTCATTGAATGGGATCGTATCGGATTTCGACCATTCGTCCATAATGATTGTGTCACATTCGATATGAGAGATCGAACCCGCACTGTTTTTGGCGAAGGTTACTTGTCCTCGATAGTTTACTTCTCCGCCGTCTTTTGAGATTGATTTAGAGACGATAGAGCTAGATGTATTTGGTGCATTGTGGATCATTTTTGCACCCGTATCTTGGATTTGGTTTGCTCCTGCAAAGGCGATGGAGAGCATGGTGCCTCGTGCGCCTTTTCCATCTAAGTAAACACTTGGGTATTTCATCGTTGTTTTTGCACCTAGGTTTCCGTCAATCCATTCAACAGTTGCGCCTTCGTATGCTTTTGCTCGTTTGGTTACTAAGTTGTACACATTGTCTGACCAGTTTTGGATCGTTGTGTAACGGCAATACGCATCTTTTCTTGTAAAGATTTCTACGATGGCGGCATGCAGACTATTACTTGAATAAGTAGGTGCCGTACAACCTTCGACATAGTGGATGCTTGCTCCTTCGTCAACGATGATCAGCGTACGTTCGAATTGTCCCGTATTTTCCGCATTGATCCGGAAGTAAGTTTGTAATGGAACATCGACTTTGACGCCTTTTGGCACGTAAATAAAGGTGCCACCTGACCATACGGCTGAATTCAGCGCTGCTAATTTGTTGTCAGTTGGCGGTACAAGTTTTGAAAAGTACTCTTTGAATAATTCAGGGTATTCTTTCAAAGCAGAGTCAGTGTCAGTAAAGACGATTCCTAACTTTTCGAATTCATCTTTCATATTATGGTACACGACTTCTGATTCATATTGTGCGGAAGCACCGGCTAGATAAGCTCGTTCTGCTTCTGGGATACCAATCTTTTCAAATGTATCTTTGATTTTTTCTGGTACGTCTTCCCAGTCACGAGCGGGTTTGTCACTTGGTTTTTGGTAATATTTGATGGCATCGAAATCGATGTCTGAAAGGTCGGGGCCCCATGTTTGCATTGGCATTTTATTGAATGTTTCTAGAGATTTCAGACGGAATTCAAGCATCCATTCTGGTTCGCCTTTGATTCTTGACATCTCACGGATCACTTCTTCTGTCAAGCCTTCTCCTGTACTGAAAACCGGTTCGACATCATCGTGAAACCCGAATTTATATTCTTCTAATTCTGGTACGCCCATGTTCTCACTCCTCTTCCTTGTGGTAATGATGGAAAGCTGCGGTACCATCGTTTTCCATTGCTTTTCCTAGTGCTTTCCAGGCAAGTGTCGCACATTTGATCCGAGCTGGAAATTTAGCTACACCACCAAGCATAGCAGCATCGCCTAATTGGTCGGGATCTTTGACTTCTTTTCCTTGGACAAGCTGTAGAAAGTCTACAGTTAAATGTTCTGCTTCTTCTATTGATTTTCCGATGACGGCGTCTGTCATCATCGAGGCACTTGCCGTACTGATGGAGCAGCCACTGCCGTCAAAGGCGATATTTTTGATGATTCCGTCTTTTACATCGACTTGCAATTCGATCACATCTCCACATGTGGGGTTGTTCAATTCGATCTTACTTGTCGAGTCAGTCAAGCTTCCACGATGATGCGGATGGGAAGAATGATCCAAGATCACTTGACGGTATAAATTGTCTAATTTAGATAGTCCCATGCTGGAAAAACTCCTTTGTTGCCATGATTGCTTCAACTAAACGGTCGGCGTCTTGCGTTGTGTTGTAGAAATAAAAGCTCGCGCGAGCAGTCGCTGATACTTCAAGGTACTTCAATAGCGGTTGCGCACAATGATGACCTGCTCTGACGGCTACCCCTTCCATGTCTAAAGCTGTCGCGACATCATGGGGATGTAACCCATCCAAATTGAATGCAACGACTCCTGTCCGAAAATTCGGGTCTTGTGGACCATAAACAGTCAATCCATCAATTGCTTGTAATTTTGGCAACACATAAGCGGCTAGTTCTTCTTCATATCGATGGATATTGTCCATACCGAGTTTTTGCAAATAATCGATTGCATGGCCTAATGCGATAGCGTCGGCGATACTTGGTGTCCCTGCTTCGAATTTCCAAGGTAGTTCTTTCCATGTACTGTCGTATAATTCGACAAAATCGATCATTTCGCCACCAAATTCAACAGGTTCCATTTCTTCTAACCATTTTCGTTTACCATATAAAACACCAATACCTGTTGGTCCGCACATTTTGTGTCCGCTGAAAGCAAAGAAATCACAGTCTAGTGCTTGGACATCAATGGCCATGTGCGGGGCAGATTGAGCACCATCTACTACGATGACCCCGCCGTTTTCATGGACAAGTTCAGCTAATTCTTGAACAGGATTGATGACACCTAAGACATTGGATACATGAGCAATGGAGACGATTTTGGTTTTGTCCGTAATCTTTTTCGCTGCATCCTCCATATCCAGGAAGCCTTCTTCTGTTAGTTCGATATATTTCAAGACAGCACCTGTTCGTTTTGCCAACTGCTGCCACGGGATAACATTAGAATGATGTTCCATGTAAGAGAGCACTATCTCGTCTCCTGCTTTGATATAGCGGTCGCCGAAGCTTCTGGCTACCCAATTCAAGCTTGTCGTCGTACCACGAGTAAACAGCACTTCTGCTGTTTCTTTTGCATGGATGAACGCCCGTACTTTTTCTCTTGCTTGTTCATAATCATGGGTCGCGCGTTCTGCTAACGTATGGACACCGCGATGAACATTGGCGTTATCGTGTTCGTAATAGTGCGCTAATGCCTGGAGTACTTGTTTTGGCTTTTGGGTCGTCGCTGCATTATCCAGATAAACTAAAGGTTCATCATTGACGTCTTGAAATAAGATAGGAAAATCATTGCGTAGCTTTTTAGCATCGATCATCCATTCAACTTCCCTTCGATTACTTCGACTAATTCTTTCCGAACTTGTTCTACAGGGATTGCTGTTAAGACAGAACCGAGGAATCCTCGAATCACTAAGCGCTCTGCTTCTTCTTTATGCAATCCTCGACTCATCAGATAGTACATTTCTTCTGGATCAACTCGTCCTACACTGGCAGCATGTCCAGCAGTTACTTCGTTTTCATCGATCAAAAGAATAGGATTCGCATCCCCACGTGCTTTATCAGAAAGCATCAAGACACGACTTTCTTGTTGGGCATCTGCACCTTTTGCCCCTTTCAAGATGTGGCCGATACCATTAAAGGTCAATGTTCCTTTTTCTCGGATCACTCCGTGTTGCAAAATATGCCCGATCGTATGAGGGGCTTTATTGGTTACTCGCGTATCGATTCCTTGGATTTGTCTGCCCGAGCTGATTGCCACGATTTTGACTTCTGCGTGTGCACCTTCTCCTGCTAAATCTGAGTCAAAGTCAGCGATCACATGACCGTCATTCATGACACCAATTGCCCAGTCGACAGAAGCATCTCGTAAAATGTGCCCACGGCGATTCATATAAGAAGTAATATTTTCTCCTAATTGATCTACGGCTGAATATTTGATTTTTGAACCAGCTTTAGCGATGACTTCCACGATGATATTACCTGATGATTTTGCTACTTGTTCTTTGGTTGTCTGGAAACGTTCCAGATAAGAAAATTCACTATGTTCATCTGCCACGATCAACACATGCTTGAAGAAGTGCTCATCGGATGCGCCATCTTGAATGAATAAGGACTCGAGTGGTTCATCGATCACGACATTTTTAGGCACATACAGGAAAATACCGCTGTTCATAAAAGCTACATGGAGTGCAGTCAATTGGTCTTCGTTCATGTTTACTGCTTTTTTCATATAATATTCTTGGACTAGTTCTGGATATTCGATCATTGCAGTGAACAAGTCGGTAAAAATGACTCCTTTTTCTGCTAATTCCACAGGCAGTTGTTCAAAAATCGTCCATGAACCTTGTTGGACAAGCACAGGATTGTCTTTCATTGCATCAAATGCCGGAATCGTGCCTGTTTCACTGATGGTTTGTGTTTCTTTCACATCGAATAACGACCAGCGATGGAATTTCACCCGATCGATATGCGGCAATGGCAGTTCATCTGCTTTCGTTAGTGCGTCTTGACGGAAGGTTCTCATCCAATCAGGTTCGCCTTTACTTAAAGAAAAATCATTTACCGCGTCAAGATAATCGAGCCAGTTTTTTTCTTTCATTCTTGCTCCCCCTTACGCTTCTTCTTCTTTATAGTCGATTCCTAATTCTTTACTGATACCAGCGTAGCCTTCTGCTTCCAGACGTTTAGCTAGGTCAGCATTCCCTGTCATGACTATTCGGCCTTCCATCATGATGTGAACGACATCAGGTGTGATATAGTTCAATAATCGTTGATAGTGGGTGATGATCAATGCACCGAAATTGTCTCCGCGCATTTCATTTACTCCTTTAGCAACGACTTTCAAAGCATCGATATCCAGACCTGAATCGATTTCGTCTAAAATTGCAAATGTTGGTTCTAACATCAACAATTGCAGGATCTCATTCCGTTTCTTTTCTCCGCCAGAAAAACCTTCGTTCAGATAACGTTCAGCCATTTCTTCTGGCATATTTAGTAAAGCCATTTTTTCATCTAACTTTTTCAAAAATGCCATAACAGAAATTTTGTCGTTTTCATCACGTTTCGCATTGATCGCTGCACGCATGAATTCCGCATTCGTGATACCTGGTATCTCACTTGGATATTGCATAGCTAAAAATAAGCCAAGTCGCGCACGTTCATCTACTTCCAAGTCTAAAACATTTTTCCCGTCAAACAAAATTTCGCCTTCTGTTACTTCATAGTTTGGATTGCCCATGATAGCGGCAGATAAGGTAGATTTTCCTGTGCCGTTAGGTCCCATGATGGCATGGATTTCTCCGGTTTTCATTGTTAGGTTTACGCCTTTAAGGATTTCTTTTTCCTCGATCGACACATGTAAATTTTTTATTTCTAAGACAGACATGCATTATACCCCCAAATTCTCTTTCGTTCTCACTCATTTTAGACTAATTGAGAATGAAGCGCAATGACCTTCCTTACTAAAATCAAATATCTTTTATTTATTATTAAACAACTTTGATTTCTAAATTAGAATAGGTATAAAAAAGATGAGAAATAAGCCATTACAGACTTATTTCTCATCTTTTTTGTTCCATACCTTATTTTGCATCAGCCTTTACTGGTTTAACAGAGCCGCCCCATTTGTCTGTGATCCATTCTTGGACTTCTTTGCGGTGAAGCACTTCAATCAGTTTTTTGATTTTGTCACTGTCTTCATCACCTTTACGAGTCGCAATAATATTCACGTAAGGAGAGTTGTCCTTTTCAAGCAATACGGCATCTTCTAATGGATTCAACCCTGCGCCGTAAGCGAAGTTTGCGTTGATTGCAACTAGGTCACCTTCATCATTTTGGTACGTAGAAGCTAAAAGTGATGGGTCGATCGTATGGTTGAACTTCAAGTTCTTAGGGTTTTCTTCAATATCATCGAATGTTGCTGTTTCCAGATCTACTCCATCTTTGACTTTGACTAAGCCAGCATCTTGTAGAATTGTGATGATGCGTCCCCAGTCTGATTCAGAATTTGAAGTAATGATTGTTGCACCATCTTTTAATTCGGAAACATCTTTGACTTTTTTAGAGTACAAGCCCATTGGTTCGATGTGGACAGCACCGGCATTGACAAAGTCATATCCTTTTTCTTTGATTTCTTTGTTCAAATAAGGAATATGCTGGAAGTAATTGGCATCAATGTCGCCTTCTTCCAAAGATTGGTTCGGTAATACATAGTCATCGAATTTGACGATTTCAAGATCGATTCCTTCATCTTTCAATAATGGTTTCACATGTTCCAAAATCTCTGCGTGCGGTGTCGGTGAAGCGCCGACTTTCAATGTCGTGTCGTCTGCTTTATTTGCTGAATCTTTGCTGTCGCTGTTGTTACCGCATGCTGCTAATCCTACAGTCAGCAAAAGCGCTGCTGCAAATCCAAAAATTTTCTTTTTCATATCCTACATCCCCCTATATCCTATTATCTTTTGTCTGTTTTCTTAGTTAAGAAATCACCGATTCCTTGAACGATAAATACGATTAGTAAAATAATTAAAGTCGCAACGAATGTCACTGTCAGATTACCACGCTGGTAGCCTTCCTGCCAAGCAAGACCTCCAAGTCCACCTGCGCCGATCGCGCCGGCCATCGCAGTAAATCCGATCATCGAGATCGTTGTAACTGTTAATCCAGAAATCAATGCGGGAATACTTTCAGGTATCAAGACCTTCCAGATGATTTCCCAGTAACTTGCTCCCATTGCATCTGCTGCTTCCAGTACACCAGGGCTGACTTCACGAAAAGCAATCTCTACTAGACGGGCATAAAATGGTGCTGCGGATAAAACAAGAGCTGGAATGGCTGCTTGCGCACCTAGCATAGTGCCTACGATTGCTTTAGTAAATGGAATGATCAAAACCATCAGGATCATAAATGGCGTTGACCGGAAAATATTACTGATGATCGATACGATTCCATAAATGATTCGAGCATACGGTTTGTTTTTGCGTCCAATAGAGTAAAGGATCAATCCCAAAACTAATCCGATGATCGTCACTAAGACCATTGAGATTAATGTCATATATAGTGTATCAAGGATAGCCTGATTCATCGTTTCCGGGTTGATTTGTTTAAAATCTAGATATGTTTCTGAAAAGCTTTTATCCACGATGGATCACCTCAATTCCTACTCCTTGTTCTTTGATGAACACTTCTGCTTGATCTAATTCTTTGGTTTCACCAGTCATCAAGACAGTCAATGAACCAAAGGAACCTTCTTTCACTTGTTTGATCTTTCCATACACAACGTTGACATCGATGTTATAGCGTCGAATCGCTTGGGAAATGACTGGCTCGTTGGCATTTCTTTCGCTAAAGGTCAAAGTTGCCAAACGGCCGCTTGGATTTTCTTTGATGAGTTCAGCTAATAGTTCTGTCGAATCAGCTTCTGGTTCGATGTCTTGTTGTACAAAGCGTTTGGTTACTTCTTTTTTCGGTTGTCTGAAGACAGTCAATACGTCTCCTTCTTCTACGACTTTCCCCAACTCCATCACAGCGACTTTGTTGCAGATTTTGCGGATCACATTCATTTCATGTGTGATCAAGACGATGGTCAAATTCAATTTCTTATTGATCGCTAACAATAAGTCTAATACTTCTTCTGTTGTTTGCGGGTCCAATGCGCTAGTAGCCTCATCACAAAGCAGGATCTCAGGATCATTTGCCAATGCTCGTGCGATACCGACGCGTTGTTTCTGTCCGCCGGAAAGTTGTGAAGGATATGCTTGTCCGCGTCCTTCTAACCCGACTAAACGCAACAGTTCTTCTGCCCGTTCTTTACGTTTGCTCTTTGGTACGCCAGCTAATTCCAGCGGCAGCTGGATATTTTCAAGTACAGTTCTTGACCATAACAGGTTGAAATGCTGGAAGATCATACCGATTTTCTTTCGGAATGTACGTAATTCTTTGTTTTTTAATTTTGTAATATCTTGATCGTTTACGATCACTTCGCCGCTCGTGGGAAGCTCAAGTCCATTCAGGAGACGGACTAATGTACTTTTTCCTGCGCCAGAATAGCCGACGATTCCATAAATATCCCCTTTTTCAACGTTTAGTGAAACGTCATTGACGGCTTGGATGTTTCCGTTTTTCCCATTGAATGTCTTTTTGACATTCGTTAGTTGGATTAATGACATGCCATTCACATCTTTCTCTTATGATTTTTCAAACAAAAAAGCCTTCGCCCTCTTGCCTTAAGCAAAAGGACGAAAGCTTGAACTTCCGTGTTACCACCTTGATTTACCGTTACTTCGCAATAACAGCCTCTTCCAGTACTTGGACTTAGCTTCTTTCCGTATACTGTCGCGCTGTAACGGGCACTCCCGTAGTAAGTTTGCTTACGCTCGCTTACTCTGCTCTAAGACCATCTTCCATCTCATTTTCGTTACCCATTTTCAGCAAACAGGGCTCTCTTCAAACGTCCGTGACATGTACTCTTCTTTTCAAAGCTTTCTCGTTTCATATAGGATTGCTTATGATTATAGCAACTGGAAGAATCAGTGTCAACTTTTTTCAAGTGATTTTCTGATTTTATAATTCGTCAAATTCTTTTGGATCAACATCTTTGAAACTTAAGATCCACGCATTCATTTCATCTGAATCATTCAAGATATTGATATCTTCACCGATTTTATCATTAACAGAAGAAACTGTACCCGTTAGCGGGCTGGCAAATTCATTGACCGCTTTTTCCGCTTCAACTTCGATCAGAGGTTCATCTTTTTTTAGCGATTGTCCTGCTTTTGGCAGATTGGCAAACGTGATGTCTCCAAGTTCTTCTTGCGCTTCATTTGTCAAACCAACACAGTATTCTTTTCCATTAAATAAGATCCAAAGGTTGTCCTTTTTCTTCAAATGCTTGCCTGCCATTTTATATCAGTTCTCCTTCATAAATTTTTTCATTGAATCCAATTGCAACAAGCTGGTCCTCTCGTAAGATCAGTGGCCGCTTGATCAGCATACCATCTGTCGATAAGACTTGGCTCGCTTTTGAAGCCGTAAACTCGCCTACTTGATCTTTCAGTCCAAGTTCCCGATATTTCATCCCGCTTGTGTTGAACAGGCGACGGATTGGTACTTGACTCGTTTCTAGCCAAGTCTCAATCGTTGAGGCCTTCGGTACTTCTTTGATCATATCAACAGTTTGATAACTAACGCCATGCTGGTCTAACCACGCTTTGGCTTTTTTGCATGTTGAACATTTCGGGTACCAGTAAAAGGTGTACAATTTTCTTACCTCCTTGAAGATCTTGCAGGTGCTTCATTTTGGTATCTCATCGATAATATCAACCCGATACCGATCATGTTCCCTAAAATCGAAGATCCTCCCTGACTAATGAAAGGCAATGGGATCCCTGTTAAAGGAAGTAATCCGATATTTGCTCCAATATTCTCAAAGACATGGAACAGCAGCATCATGATCAAACCGCTTGCGATATAGGCGTAAAATTCATTATTCGTATCGAAACACACCCGAATCATACGATAGATTAAAATAAAATACAAGAAAATGACGAATGCACCACCGATAAAGCCGAAGTTTTCACCGATAACGGTAAAAATCATATCGGACTCACGAACAGGCACATAAATATTGCTTACGTTGAATCCTTTACCAAACAAGCCACCGGTACCAATTGCCAAAAGTCCTTGGGCCGGCTGATAACTCATTCCTGACGTATCATGGAAAGGGTCCAGCCATGAATCAATACGTGCAAACTGATAAGATTTGAAGCCAACTTTGTAAAGCAAGTCTCTTCCGCCTTCAGTCGTAACCAAGAAGATCGTTCCTGCTCCAACGACTACTGCCAAGATTACTACAGGTGCGATGATGCGCCAAGAGATTCCAGACATCAAGAAAATCCCGCCAAAGATCGCAAGAAAGACAAGCATCGTTCCAAAGTCATCTTGGGCCATGATCAATGCTAAAACCGGTATTGTCACGATCAAGAGCTTCCCAATCAGCCAAAAGTCCGATTTCATCGTCCGTTCTTTTACTTGCGTATTATGTTTAGTTACGATCAGTGCCATCATCAAGATGTACGCAATCTTCATCAACTCTGCTGGCTGGAAAGTAAACGCACCGAATCGAAACCAGTTTTTAGACCCTGTTGAAGCAGCTAAATTCTGATCATAGAATTTGAGCAAGAGTCCCATTACCACTAACCCCAAACCATAAAGGTAAGGAGTCAGTTTCCAGATCCATTTGGAATTCAAATGCATGATGACAACGATTGCTGCCGCTCCAACTAAATACCAGACAACTTGCATCCCTACGCCTTTCAAGACTGCTGGATTGTTCGGATCATGGCTAAGTGCTACATATAATGAGAGCAGACCAATCAAACATAACAGAAAGACTGGTAAAATCACGCCATAATCAATACGATTATCGTTCGAAGCTTTTAATTTTTTTTCCATGTTTCATCCCTTTTCTTAAAAACCATACTGCTGATTATTATAGCGGTCCAGTTAGATAATGGAAAGTCTTTCCATAGACATTTGGGAAAAATTAACTTTCCGTTTGTGCAGTTGCTTGAGCAAATGCAGTACAAAAGCCTACTGCTTATCTTTAGTGTATCATAGAACTTTTTTTGATACATGCAATTATCTACCAGCTGAGATTCTCCTCGCTGTGAGAAGTTTCTGTGCTTTCATTGTATCGAAGGATCTCTTCGGCAATCTCTAGCAGCTGATCAGAAACCAGATTGGTTCGTTGGATGAAATAAAAATATCGATGGAAATTCAACGGAGTCATTGGCACATTTTCTGGAACAGAGCGCTTAGACAAAATCGAGCGACCGATTCCTTCCTTCAGCAACGCAACAATTACATCGTTACTTTTCACGATCATCTTCTTATCTTGGATATTCATCTCTTCAAAATAACGCTGCGTATAATGAAAAACACCAGAGTTTGCTTCTCTTACAAGCCACAATTTGCTTTTTGGGTCCCCAGCGATGACTAGCTGGTCTTCCATCAAAGAGTATCTTTGTACGCCGGAAGTCTCTAATGGCTTTTCGATAAAACCAAAATCGGATTCATGTTTCGCTACTTGTTCTAATGATTCATGAGAATTCGCGATTTCGATCTCAAAATGCACTTTAGGAAACCTTTTGATCAGATGTTTCATCAACTGAGGCAAAAGATAGACAGCAAAGGTGTGGGAAGCAACGATCCGACATACTTCTTCTTCATTTTGTTCATTGAGCAATTTTTGCTGAGTTTCTTCCCATTCTTCTAACAAAACCAGTGTCCGTTCATATAATAAGTCGGCTTGCTTAGTTGGAAGCATCTCTTTTCTTCCGTTACGTTGAAAAAGATCGATATTCAATTCCCGCTCCAACTGTTTGATTTGATTCGAGACTGCTGGTTGAGATAAAAACAGTACTTCTGCTGCTCTGGAAAAATTTCTTGTTTCATATACTGCTCGAAAAGTCGTTAATAACTTAAACATGGCACCACTTCCATAACTTTTTATGATAATTACTATAAAAACTATTTGATTTAAATATACAAAAAACCATCTATAATAGAAATGTACAACAAAACAGTTGCTGATCCAACTAGTAACTTAGATGAAGACAATCAGCTGTCTGCTTGCTCGTAATCATACATTCCTATTCATTTTACAATGTATTCGTTCATCTTGGTACTAAAATCTATTAAATAAAAAGGAGAATATTATATATGAAGAACTTTTTGAAAATTATTCCGATCCCGATCTGCGGGTTGATCCTTGGGTTAGCTTCCCTTGGAAATCTGTTTAAAGACTATCACCATGTTGCTTTAGGCAATCTAACTGGCGGTATCTCTATGATTCTTATGATATTCATTTTTGTTAAATTGTTTATCTTATTCGAACACACGAAACAAACGTTGCATGATCCAATCATCGCCTCCGTTTCACCAACTTTTACGATGTCACTCATGGTTATTTGTACTTATTTTGTTTCATATGAAAGTATTGCACCAATTGTCAAATTCATTTGGCTGTGCGCTGTTATCTTCCAAGTGATCCTTGTCTTTTATTTCAATTATCACCATGTTATCAAAGCTGATCTTTCAATTGAAGCAATTTATCCAAGCTGGTTTATCATTTACGTTGGATTTGGGGTCATCACTGTAACTGCCGGGAACTTCTTCCCGCTTATTGGAAAAATTTTCTTTTGGATTTCATTGATCTGCTATGCGTTCTTATTGCCGATCATCATCAAACGTGTCTTTTTCGTAAGAAATATGGCTCATCCGACACGTCCGCTGATTACGATCGTTGCAGCACCTGGTTCTCTTTGCCTAACAGGTTATCTTAAAAACTTTGCTGAACCTAATTTTTATCTTGTCGTAGCATTGTTCGCTTTATCTCAAGTATTGTATTTCGTTGTGCTGTCTATGCTTCCACGTTTGTTCAAGCTTCGTTTTTATCCAAGCTATGCAGCCTTTACATTCCCGCTTGTTATCTCTGCAACAGCTATATTTACTACTGTTCATTACTTCAACAGTTTAGGTATCTATAGTAGCGTATTGGATTTCTTAAAAGTTGCGGAATGTCTGTTTGCAAGTGTAGTTGTCTTCTACGTTCTTGCTCATTACGTACGTTTCTTAATTAAAGAACATAGCAAACATGGAAAATTTGTTTCTAAAAAAATCGCTTAATAATCGATTCAATAGGTTGTGAAAAAGCTGTTCTGCATCAAGTAATAAGAACGGCCAAACAAAAACAGCTGTTCATGTTTTTGTACTGGTTGGGCTTATTACCGCAGATGCAAGCTTTTGAACACCGTTTACCAAGAGGTCGTAAAAGAAGTGGTCAGCTTCAAGAAATAAGAAGGAATTTACGAAAATTGCTTCTCAAATTTTTGTGAAATTTCGGCTTATTTCCGAAGAAGCTACTTCTGGAACACCGTTTACCAAGAGGTCGTGAAAAAGCCGCTTAGTTTCGAGTATTAAGAAAAATTTTGTGAAAATGGCTTTCCACATTTTTGCATAAATTTGGCTTAATACCGAGAAACTGGCTTTTGAACACCGTTTATTCGAAACAAGAGGTCGTGACAAGACTTTTGTCACGACCTCTTGTTCTTTTGTCAAAATACTGGTTTAGTGCTACTATGTTCGAGTATGCTTTTAGTATTTATTGACGAAAGGAACCGATCAAATGAAATCATTGTCACATCCAATAAAATCTGTAAAGGATTCAGCGGTCCGCGAAATCTTACCCGGTTTACTGCTTTCTTTTGCCATCGCTGCCTTCAGCAGGCTTCTTGCTATTTATCTGCCACAGTTAGGTGGAGCGACTATTGCTATTTTATTGGGTATTTTATTAGGAAATACTTTTTTTAAACAGCCTGTTCTAGCAATCGGCACAAAATTTGCTGAAAGCAAACTATTAGAATTCTCTGTTTTTTTACTAGGTGCAACTGTCACAGCTCAAACGATTGCTCAAATTGGTATAAAAGGAATTGTTTTTGTGTTACTGCAAATGTCAGTCACTATCATCGGTGCTTACTTGATTGGTAAAAAACTGCAATTCAGCGATACTTCTTCTTTGATGATGGCTGGAGGAAACGCTGTTTGTGGTTCTTCTGCTATTGCTTCGATCGCCCCTTCCATCCATGCGAAAGAGGAAGAAAAAGGACAGATCATCACACTAGTCAATCTACTGGGTACTGTGATGATGTTGACTCTCCCTTTTCTTGGATTACAGTTGTTTGGTGGAAATCTCATTGAAAAAAGTGCACTTTTGGGTGGCACACTCCAATCTGTTGGTCAAGTAGTCGCTGGGGCAAGCTTACTTGACAATTCTGTTGTCGAATTCGCCATGCTATTTAAGATTCTACGTATTATGATGCTCGTTGTTGTTGTCTATCTGTTTGAAAAATTCATGCACAAGAAACAACCAGCTCTGTTTGAAACGCCAACTGATACGCAGAAAAAACGAAAATTACCACTTCCTTGGTATGTATTAGGGTTTGTGATCTTTTGTTTGGTCAACAGCTTGTTTTCTTTACCTGTAGTTATTGACCAATCGGCACATTTTATCAGCAGCTGGTTTGAGATCACTGCTTTAGCGGCAATTGGTCTGCGTTTAGACTTTGCAAAATTCATGAAAGAAGGTACACGCTTCTTATTTTATGGATTAGCTGTCGGGCTTCTCCAAACAGTGATGGCTTTACTATTTATTTGGCTGATCAAAGTTTAGAATGAACATGAAAAAACAGTTGTGATTTTCGCATGGAACAATGTCCGAATCACAACTGTTTTTAATTTTGCAGATATCCTTCTAACAACAACAATTGGCGTTTGATTTCAACCCCATCTATTGCGTTTCCCATATATCCTGTCAGTTTTCCATTTTGCCCGATCACTCGATGACAAGGAATAACGATTGGCAATGGATTGGTTCGATTTGCCTGCCCAATCGCTCGCACAGCTTTCGGACTATCAACAGCAACGGCTACTTCTTTATACGTTCGGATTTCTCCATAAGGAATGGTCGACAAAGCTTTCCAGACATTTTGCTGAAAAGGCGTACCTCTCTTTATAGATAAAGGAACATCAAATTCTTTTCTTTTTCCCGCAAAATATTCTTCAAACTGTTCTTGTGTGCGCGTTAAAATTTGCTGATTCGCTGATTCGCTTTCTGAAATTGGCTGAAAAGATACAGCAGTCAATCCGGATTCATCTGCATCTAACCATAAAAAGCCGATAGGTGTGTGTATTTTCATTTTGTTTGCTCCTAGTCAATAGACTGGAACTTCCTCCTTTTTCTCTATCCAAAACTACTTGCCAACTAATAAAAATTGTTCTTAAAAGTTTGATAAACCGAGGAAACATGGTAAACTAAATACGTTAGTTTACAAAAAGAATACCTGTTCTTTTACGTAAAATCAAATTTTAAAGGTGTTATTTAAGGTTTATTAAATTTTGAATGTAAACCATATATAAACATACGATTGAAAGGATAGAAACGATGAAAGTATCAATTGTTGTCCCATGTTTTAATGAAGAAAAAACTGTTCCTCTTTTTTTTGATGAGGTTGAAAAATTCAAAGGTGCCCATGAGTTCGAATATTTGTTTATTGACGACGGATCAAAAGACGGTACGTTAGCAGCAATCAAGAAGCTAGCCTCAGCTTATCCTTATGTCCGCTTTGTCTCATTTTCCAGAAATTTTGGGAAAGAAGCGGCTCTATACGCTGGATTGCAAGCTTCTACAGGAGATTTAGTGACCGTGATGGATGTTGATCTGCAAGATCCGCCCGAACTGCTTCCTGAGATGATCAACCGAATCACTACTTCTGATATCGATTGTGTCGGCACCCGGCGTTCGACTCGTGAAGGCGAGCCTGCGATACGCAGTTTCTTTGCGAAAAAATTCTACCAGTTGATCAATAAAATCAGCGATACAGAAATGGTCGATGGCGCTCGTGATTTCCGCTTGATGACTCGTCAAATGGTGGATGCCGTCCTAGAATTAACAGAATACAACCGATTTTCAAAAGGATTATTTAGCTGGGTCGGGTTTAAAACAGAATATATTTCTTATGAAAACCGCGAACGTGTGGCTGGCGAAACATCTTGGTCCTTCTGGAAATTATTCAACTACTCGATTGATGGTATCGTGAACTTCTCGGATGCACCGTTAACGATTGCTTCATTTATCGGCGCTTTGTCTTGTGTCGGTTCTGGTATTGCAATTTTGTTCATTATTTTGCGGGCATTGTTGTTTGGTGATCCTACATCAGGATGGCCTTCCATGGTCTCGATCTTCCTGTTCATTGGTGGAATCCAATTGTTATGTCTTGGAATCATCGGGAAATATATCGGGAAAATCTTCTTAGAAACGAAACAGCGTCCTGTTTATATCATAAGAGAAACAGAAAAAGTGAAGCCAAATGAATTGAAGCCTCACCAATAATATACGTCAAATGAAGTAAACATTTTTTTAAATGAAAAAGGACTGTGACAAAAGTCTTGTCACAGTCCTTTTTTGGCTCTATAATTTATGGGACTGATGAATCAGAATTGATTCTTCAGCCCCATTTTC
>OATD01000040.1_pt1 | contig 69174 bp, 70 predicted proteins | sample 1475881 | NCBI WGS metagenome assembly OATD01 (sample SAMEA2579941, study PRJEB22360) | human gut metagenome | biome: human gut; feature: human-associated habitat; material: faeces | place: Denmark | collected 2008/2010 | reverse complement strand
GAGAGTGTAAAATATTTTGTGTAAATAGAAAAAAGGAAGTCCCTTCTGTAGAATAGAGTTACCACAACACATTCACAGAAAAGAGGACTTCCATATGAACGATTTTACTACAGAAATTCTAAAGACTCTAGCGAACAAAGGCGATTTGAATGAATTATTCCGTGTCCATTTGGAAAAAGCTGTCAATACGCTTCTCAAAACGGAGTTAACGGCTTTCCTCGATTACGAAAAGTACGATCGCATTGGTTTTAACACGGGTAATTCTCGTAACGGTTCCTATGACCGTACGGTCAAGACCGAGTACGGGGAACTTCATCTCCAGATTCCGCGCGACCGCAACGGCGAGTTCAAGCAACAGACTGTTCCTGCTTATAGACGGACGAATGATACCTTAGAGGAGACCGTCATTCACCTCTTCCGAAAAGGTATTACCATGTCGGAAATCGCAGACTTGATTGAGAAAATGTATGGGCATCACTACACGCCCCAAACCATGTCCAACATGACTAAAGTGCTGACTGAAGAAGTAAATGCATTTAAAGTTAGAACTCTAAATGATAAGTATGTCGCTATTTTCATGGATGCTACTTATATTCCTTTAAAACGGCAAACCGTCTCCAAAGAAGCAATCTATATTGCCATTGGTATACGAGAAGACGGCACTAAAGAAGTACTAAGTTATGCGATTGCTCCGACTGAATCGACCTACGTTTGGAATGAGTTGTTACAGGACATTTACTCCAGAGGGGTTCATGATGTCTTACTGTTTATTACCGATGGCTTAAAAGGCATGAAAGATACGATTCACCAGATTTATCCTAAAGCTAAATACCAACATTGCTGTGTTCACGTTTCCCGTAATATTGCTCATAAAGTATGTGTCAAAGATCGAAAAGAAATCTGTGATGATTTTAAGGCTGTTTAACAAGCTAGCTCAAAGGAAGAGGCAAATACCTTTTTAGGGAGTATGATTGAGAAGTGGCAGAAAACTTATCCTAAAGTGACGCAGTCACTGATAAAAAATCAAGATTTATTGACTTTTTATGAGTTTCCGCCTGGTATCCGCCGAAGCATTTACTCAACTAATTTAATCGAATCTTTCAAGAAACAAATCAAGAAATACAGCCGCAGAAAAGATCAGTTTCAAAATGAAGAATCACTAGAGCGTTTCCTAGTATCCATCTTTGATACATACAATCAAAAATTCTTAAATAGAAGCCATAAAGGCTTCCAACAAGTGACGGATACATTAGCTTCAATGTTTACTGAGTAACCCATTATTTTGCAGAAGGACGAGTTATTTACACAAAATTATTGACGCTCCCTGTTTGGAGTGGTAAAAAGATTGAGAAATTGTTTCATTAGCTATTACGATTATTATTGTAATATATTTTTATTGAAAATCAAAATTAAAATAATTCACTGTAAAAACAGGATTATTTTTTCTATTTTGGTAAGTCAACAGGAACATAGTTTTCAATTGATTCAATTGACTCATTTTCAATAATCTGATCCATAAATCCAGGGCAAATATTACCAGACAAATTATAAAACCTGCTTTCTTCTTCAGTCACTAAATTTTTAAATTCTTTTTCAGTTATAATAGCTCCAGTTTTCAAATTTTTATAGTATTTTGGTTTTTTTTCAGATTTATTTTACTTTCTTCATATAGTTCGTAGCTGACAAAATAACCATGAGACAACTTTCGCTTAATAACTTCATTGCAATTTGGACAACGTATAGGCATTTCTTTTTTTCTATGTTTTACAATATTTCTAACTTCCTCATAGTAAAATAATGTACCACAATTAGAACACGTCAATCTATCATCTAACATAATAATCCCTCCAAATAAACATTATTAGTTAAAGTAAAATGAAAAATAATTGATTTACGTGTCTTTATTATAAATGTGAAGTCAAAAAAACTCACCTATATTTTTTACTTAAAAGAAAAAATATAGAATTACAAGTCGTTCAAAAGTTTAATCACCTGTGATTATTACTAACTAGTTTCCATATGTTATCATCATAATTACTTCTTGATAATAATTTATATTACAAAATTATTCGGTACCTTTTGTCAAATCGAAATTTTCATATCAATAATAAGCGAGAATAATAAAAAGACTACTCTTTCGAGTAGCTATATACTGATGTCATCAAAAATAGAAAAGGAAACGGTGTTTAGATTGTATAATATTATGACATTTATATTCTATCTCATTATCTCCAAACATACCATTTGTTAAATTAAAACTATATCTATTGGATTGTATGTTCATTTACAATTTGTTGTGCTTTATTTGCGGTATCCTCTACATCATTTTTAGCTTTTTGAAGCTTTTCAATGTAATTATTCAAACTACTATTTTTTGACTTTTCTTCTTCTAGCTTTTGCTGAGTAGCTTGCAATTGATTTTGAATGTTATTTTTTTCACTCAACATTTGATTAATTTGCTGGTTTAAACTATTAATAGTAGATTGTTCTTCATTAAATTTGTTCTTTTCATTTTGTAAACGATTATTCCAATCGCTATTTAATCGATTTATTTCAGCTACTTTTTGGTTAATTTCGTCTATTTTCGCATTAATTTCATTTTGTTTTCCTTGCAATTCAGAGTCTTTTGCTGACAATTGATTTTCTAAATTAGTTTTCTCTGATACTAATTGATTCTTGTCGTTTTCTAAAGATGCCACTTTTTGTTTGGAAACTTCAATATTAGTTCTTAGTTGTTCAAGAGTTTGGTTGTTTGAAGACAATTGTGAATTTAAAATACTAATTTTTTGCTCTTTATTTTCTAGAGCTGTGTCTAATATAGTTAAATTGTTGTTGATCTTTTCAATATTATCTTCCCCTCCCCATAATAAAATATTATCAGCATATTGCTTTCCGGAGAAAATTACTAACATCAATCCTATAATTACTCCAGCATTAATAATAATCTTTTTTCTCACTTTTATCTTCTCCTTCAAAAAATTCCCTTACCTTAAATAAGTTATTAAAAATTATTTTCTTCGTCAAGATTTCTTTAGACACTTTCTGTTTTTTGTCTAAAAAATTATTTAAAAAGGATAGAGAAATTCAATTCTAAAACTATTTACTACAACTAATTTATTTATGTATCAATATTTTTTTACATTTTTTTATAAAAAATAACCACCCGAAGGTGGCTGAAGAATAAGCTTTTATTTGTAAGTTTCCAGAATAGGTTGCGTCAAGAATTATGTGTAAATGGAAAAGCCCATTCTGTTGATCAAGTTAAAACATTGATTCTAATGTATCATGTATTTCTTTAAAACCTTTATGAACTCGGCATAGAAACTTTTGATTATAGTTGTTGAATTGAGATACTAGAAATCTCTCCAGAGATTCTTCATTAGGAAATTGCTCTTTTCTTTTGGTATATTTCTTTAATTGTTTGTTAAAACCTTCAATCAAATTAGTTGAATAAATAGTTCTTCTGATTGACGGAGAGAAATTATAAAAGGTTAATATAGCAGGATTCATGAGCAATTTAACCACTCGTGGATACTGCTTTTTCCATTTATCTATCATAAACCTTATTTGATTATTTGCTTCTTCTTTTGAACTTGCTTGATAAACTAATTTGAAATCGCTACAGATTTCTTGTCGATCACTAACACGAACCTTATGAGCGATATTTCTAGATATATGGACACAACATTGTTGAAATTGAGCATTTGGATAAACACTATGAATACTATCGTTAATGCCACTTAAACCATCAGTTACGACTAATAAAACCTCTTTTAAACCACGGTCTTTTAGGTCTTGAAGAATCTCTTTCCAAACATAAGCAGATTCAGTTGGAGCAAGACTAAACCCAAGAACCTCTTTGGTTCCATCTAATCGAATGCCAATTACAATATAAACTGCTTCTTTTGAAACAGTTTGTCTTTTTAAAGGAATGTGAGTAGCATCCATAAAAATGACAGAGTATCTGGATTCTAAGGACCTTTCTTTAAAGGCAATAATATCTTCAGAAACTATTTTAGTCATATTTGAAATGGTTTGTGGCGTATAGTGATGCCCGTACATTTTTTCAATCAATTCAGAGATTTCAGACATAGTAATTCCTTTTTGAAATAGCTGAATAATAGTGGTTTCTAAAGAGTCATTGGTTCTTTTATAAGCAGGTAAAGTTTGTTGAGAAAACTTACCATTTCTATCTCTAGGAATCACCAAATTTAATTCTCCATACTCTGTTCTGAATGAACGTGAATAATTCCCATTACGGGAATTACCTGAATTGAACCCAGCACGATTATATTTTTCATAATCAAGAAAAGCTGTTAATTCAGCCTGCAATAATGAATTAACAGCTAATTCTAAATGACATCGAAATAATTCATCTAAATCACCTTTATTGATTAGTGTTTCCATAATTTCTGTAGTAAAATCGTTCATATGGAAGTCCTCTTTTCTGTGAATGTGTTGTGGTAACTCTATTCTACAGAAGGGACTTCCTTTTTTCTATTTACACAAAATATTTTACACTCTCTTCAACGATATTCTTGTAAGTAATTATGCCCCAACTAGGATTTGTGGGTTCATTTCCATCTGGAGTTAAAAAAACAAAAATTTTTTTATAGTTAGAATAATTGCGTTCTATATATCTTTGGTATTTATTAAGTTGCCCTCCAGACTCCGAAGACAGAATTTTATTTTCGATGCACACCACTATTTTATTTTTTTCCGATACCAATAAAATATCAATATTCTTATTTTCTCTGTAAACAATTAAATCTTCATAGCTATTAAGTAAAGCATCAAAATAATTGATAGCAGCTTTGGTATCATCATTAGAATCTATATACCTTTTCAAAAACATTTTAAAAAACTCATCAGATAAATTGTGGGTTTCATTTGGAGCAAACAAAAAAGCTAAAAAATTACTATGTCTTATTTCATTTTTAGATAGCTTAAGTATCTGAAATATATTTGTTTTCCCAGTCCATTTAGATAGTTTTTCTTCAATATCATCCATATCCTCCAATAGATTTTTTAAACACTTTTTTTCATCTATCATGTTTTTTCTCCTTGCCATTATTCTAACTAAAATTTTACGTATTTGTTTCTATGTCTACATTATCTTTTTAACAGTATCTATTTTTCTTTTGCAACTTACTTGGCTACCAAAGCAAATAAAAAAGTTATTTATAAATTTCTCCCTACCACTACCTATTGCTATTATTTAAAATAGGGATAATTTTTTCTCTTAAAAAATATCATTATTTGTGGTATGGAGCCCCCGCATTGATCCGGAAGGCACGGTAGATTTGCTCGACAAGGATCAGACGCATCAATTGATGTGGATACGTCATTTTTCCAAAAGAGATCTGAGCATTGCTTCTTTTCATGACGGCTTCGCTGAGTCCTAAAGAGCCGCCGATAACAAAAACAAGGTGGCTTTTTCCTTGGATACCTAATTGGTCGATTTGTTTAGCAAAAGATTCGCTTGTGGGATTTTTCCCTTCAATTGCTAAGGCATAGACGTATTCTTGTTCTTTGATTTTCGCTAAGATCCGTTCCCCTTCTTTTTCTTTTACTTGTCTCATTTGCGCTTCGCTTAAATTCTCCGGGGCTTTTTCGTCAGGAACTTCGATCAATTCGATTTTTGCATAGGCATTCAGCCGTTTGACATACTCATTGATACCTTGGATCAGGTATTTTTCTTTTAATTTTCCTACTGAGATAATTTTGATATTCATGTTTTCTCTCCTTTGGTCTTCATGCTCACTTTGTTTATTATAATCAATTTTTTCGTCTATATGTTTATTTTGGCTATTTTTGTTAAAAAGATTTCCCCAACAGTTATGCACAACATCCACAGGTTTATCCACAGAAAACAGTGTTATTTTACCTTATTTCATCACATTTATTAGGCAAACATACGTTTTATAAGAATTTATCCACTTTATACACAGACTGTGGATATGTTTTATCCCTTATTTTTCCAATCCTATCCGCGTAGTTTTACACAGTTTCTGTGGAAAAAAGCAAATCAAATATTTTCATCTGAAAACAATGGTTTTTCCTAAAGTTTTTCATAAAAAGTTCACAGTCTCAGAGTAGACTAAAGTCAACAAATAAGACTATACTAACAGTAGATAAATGAATGTAATTGGAGGAGGAACACATGGATAGAAAAAATGTGACACCAAAGATGAAAAAAAATAAAAATAATAGCCTCTGGCGTAAGTTAGGTCTAGGGCTTGTTGGAGGGATCGTTGGAGGATTACTGACAGCTGGTATTTTTTATGCAGCGATGGGCACTGGCAACAATAGTTCTACTACAAGTGGCAATCAAAATTCTGCTGGTGAAACAGTTGTGGAAAACGTCAAAGTCAATGTAGATTCTGATATCACCAAAGCAGTAGATAAAGTTCAAGACGCTGTCGTTTCTGTTATCAACTTGCAAAGTCAAAACCAATCAAGCGGTTTTGGCGGACTATTCGGGCAGCAAGAAGAAAGTAGCAGCTCAGATGATAGTAATTTGGAAGCTTATAGTGAAGGAAGCGGCGTGATCTACAAAAAAGACGGGAATACTGCTTATGTAGTCACAAACAACCACGTAGTAGATGGCCAGCAAGGTCTTGAAGTCTTGATGAAAGACGGTACGAAGGTAAAAGCTGAATTAGTTGGAACAGATGCTTATTCAGATTTAGCGGTGTTGAAGATCAATTCAGACAAAGTCGAAACAGTTGCCTCTTTTGGTGACTCAAGTGCTCTGAAGGTTGGTGAGCCTGCGATTGCGATTGGTTCCCCATTAGGATCTGAATATGCGAATTCTGTCACTTCAGGAATCATTTCTTCCTTGAACCGACAAGTAACAAGTACAAATGAATCGAACGAAACAGTCAATATCAATGCGATCCAAACAGATGCAGCAATCAACCCTGGAAATTCTGGTGGTCCTTTAGTGAATATCGAAGGACAAGTTATCGGTATCAACTCAAGTAAGATCGCAAGTACTTCTGAATCTACTTCTAATGTAAGCGTAGAAGGAATGGGATTTGCTATTCCAAGTAACGATGTAGTGAATATCATCAATCAACTGGAAAAAGACGGAAAAGTGACACGTCCAGCTCTAGGTATCACAATGGTCGACTTATCTGCCGTTTCTACTCAGCAACAAGAACAAATCTTGAAGATTCCTTCATCTGTAACTAACGGTGTCATCGTGACAAATGTCCAAACAGCTACACCGGCTGAAAAAGCTGGATTGAAACAATACGACGTCATTACTAAGATCGATGACAAAGAAGTTTCTTCTGGTGTAGAACTTCAATCTGCTTTGTATAAGAAAAAAGTGGGAGATTCTGTCAAAATCACTTACTATGAAGGCTCGAAAGAAAAAACAACTACTGTTGAATTGACGATCGATCAATCGGCATTAAAACAAAATCAAAATAGTGAAAATTAATAAAAAAGAGGTTGTGACAAAGACTTGTCACAACCTCTTTTTTATAAACTATATTTTTCTTGCCAACTCCTCGGTCACAAGTCACAAGATCCAACAAACATGAGAAGCTGTTTTTTGAAATTGCTCCTTGTGACTCAGAGTGAAACGGCAGACTCACAACCTCTTTATTTTGGAAATGCTTCTCCGACTACGGCATCCTCAGGCAATACTAAGATTCCTTTTTTTGCTGGAGCATTTGGCAAATGCAATTCACGAGCGGAACAGATCATTCCATAGCTATCTATCCCTCGCAAAGTTCCTGGCCAGATCATCATTCCATCTGGCATCATAGCTCCTGGTTTTGCAACGACAACTTTTTGTCCAGCTTCGATATTGGGTGCACCGCAAACGATTTGCAATACTGTACCATTGTCTACTTCTGTCTCAGTAATCGATAAATGGTCAGAATCAGGATGTGGGACGCATGTTTTTACGTACCCGACAACGATCTTCGGTTCATGATCAGCTTCAAGCTGTTCTTCGAATCCTGCTTCTTTGATCAATCGATTCAATTTCGCTAATTCCTCATCTGTTAAGCTTACTTGGCCGTTCCCTTCGATTGTTAGATGATCGGAGATATGGAAAAAGTTCCAAGCAACAACTTGACCTTGTTCATCTTTGATCCGAGCAACATTCCATTTGCGTTCAACGGTGTTTTCTGTTCCTTTATCGTCGGCTATGATAACCATCAAGGTGTCTCCGACGTGTGCTTTGTTATAAGCAAAAATCATGTTCTTTCCTCCATTATCCTTTGCTGAGATTTATCTTAACAAAAAATTGCATTCACTGCATGAGATTTTTTTCATGCTTTATTTCCGAAGAAGCCTCTTCTGGAACACCATTTATTCGTAACAAGGGACTGTGACAAGACTTTTGTCACAGTCCCTTTACTGTTTTAGTTAATTGATTAAAAAGGTCGTACAAGTTCCACTTGCTTAATTACTTGGCTGTTCTTCTTCGTCAGAAACGATCAAGACATCACAAGGTGAATGACGTATCACGTAGCTGGCTACACTTCCTGTCATAAAGCGTTCGACTGCATTTAGACCTGACTGCCCAACCATGATTAGATCGATCTCATATTTTTTTGGCAATTTGACTGCCATAGATTCACGAACAGAACCATATGCAATAATTCCTTCTATATTTGTGTAATCAACAGATTTCCCATATTCTTTACATTCTTCGATCATTTCCTTGGCTGTTTCAGTTTGCTGATCGACTAGATTTTGATCAATAGGTGCATAGCCCATAAAGTTATAAAATTGCTGATCGATTACGTTTGCTACATATACTTTCCCATTATTACGGCGAGCCACTTCTACCGCTTTTTTGAAAGCAGCAAGTGCTTGTTCACTACCGTCGATACCTACTAAAATGTTCTTATATTCTTGATTCATCTTGACCCCTCCTAACAGATGTCAGCCTTTTGTTACACTTTCTAGGAACGATTCGATTTCCTGTTTTGTTTTACGATCTTTATTCACTAGACGACCTAATTCTTTTCCGTCTTGGATCACGACAAAACTTGGGATACCAAAAATGTTCCATTCAGCGGCTACATCTATGTACTTGTCACGATCTACTTCAATAAATTGCCAATCAGAAAAGTCATTTTCAATTTCAGGCATTTGCGGTTTGATAAAACGGCAGTCTCCGCACCAGCCGGCAGTAAAGAAAAATACACTCTTTCCAGTTTCTACGTAGCCTGCTAATTCTTCTAAACTATTTGGGATAATCATTCTTTGTCCTCTACTTTCTGTTTATGTATTTTTCAATTAAATTATACACCTTTCTTTCGAACTAACAAACATTGATCCTCTTTTTATAAAAAAAATCTGGCAAAAGCAATCTTTTGCCAGATTTTATAGTTTCACTATCGCATTATTTTCCGTATACGATCGTATTCACTGTTGATTTATCCAAACCTTTCAGTGTTTGAATCAACATTTCTCGTGCAGCTTCAAAATCGCGAATACTGAACATCGTTTGATGCGTATGGATATAACGTCCCACTACGCCAATCACTGTACTTGGGATTCCTTCGTTTTGTGTATGAGCAGCACCTGCATCTGTACCGCCTTTTGAAACAAAGTATTGATAAGGGATATTGTTTGTTTCAGCGATATCCAGCAAGTACTCGCGCAAACGAGGAAGCATGATCAAACCTGGATCTTGGATACGCATCAATGTACCTTCTCCTAAATGTCCGAATGTGCCATTTTTCGTCACTGTGTCATCTGCTGCAGAGCAGTCTACTGCAAAGAACAGATCTGGCTTGAATTTATTGACAGAAGCTTTAGAACCACGCAAGCCTACTTCTTCCTGGACATTCGCGCCTGCAATCAATGTATGACCTAATGTTTCATTTTGCAACGCTTCTAAAGCTTCTAATACCATTGTACATCCATAGCGGTTGTCCCATGATTTGCTGATGATATTCTTTCCGTTGGCTGTTTTGATCGTTTCAGCGTAAGGAACGATTGTGTCTCCTGGAAGGACACCGTAACTCATTGCCTCTTCTCTTGATTCAAACCCAGCATCGAACAAAATATCGGTTACTTCTACTGATTTTTGTCCGCTTGTTCCTCGCAATAAATGCGGGGGAACGGAAGAAGAAATACATGGATAATTCTTACCAGTAGAGGTTTTAAGTGTAAAACGCTGTGCAGAAACAACGTAAGGATTCCAGCCGCCTAGAGGTACGACTTTAAAAAGCCCGTTTTCTTGGATTTGTGTCAGCATGAATCCGACTTCATCCATATGTGCTGCGACCATTACACGGGGTGCATCCGCTTCTTCATGATGGCGCAGACCAAAAATGCCGCCCAAACCATCTAACTGTAACTCATCTACCAGCGGTTCCATATGACTTTCCATATAAGCGCGAACATCTTGTTCAAAACCGCTTGTTCCTTGTAATTCTGTTAACTCTTTGATTCGTTGAAATGTTTTTTCTTCCATATGCTATTCGTCTAAATTTCAGACTAAACTCCTCTCAGACTTATATTGATCTGCGGATAAAATATGATTTTTTCTGCAGACCGATCGTATTTATTATAGCTTATTTTTTCTGGTAGCGGTTATTTATTTCAAAGAAAATATGAGAGTGTGGTAAAATAAGCACAAGGAGTAACAAGTGAGAAGAAGGAGGTATGTCCACATGTATGAAGAAAGCGAACTAAGCTATTTTAAAGGCGGGTTAGCAGTTGGAATCGGTCTAGGATTATTGAGCGGGGTAGCTTCAACGATTTGGTATCATCGCAAAAAAGTATTGTCAGCAGACCAAGTACTTGAAAATATCAAGTCATCTTTTCTAAAAGAAGGTGCAATCGAAGGTTCTTGGATCTCTTTTGAAAAGGAACCTATTAGGAAATTCGCCGTTCGGTCGAGTGCTTATCGGGGAGGTCTTTCTCGGATAGAAGATGGCGAAACTGTTTATTATGAATTTTTAGCAGATGCTCATACAGGAACCGTATTAGAAATTTCAAGAAAAAAAGGTGCAACAGATTAATACGTCAAAAAAGTGAGAGAACGAATACGCACCCACTATTCAAAAGAGAGGTATCATGTCCTTCTTTTGTAGTGGGTGGTTTTTTAGATAGAGCTTTCCAAACATATATTCCAGTATTTTCTTTTTAAATAAATGATATTTAGCGGGAAAAACTAGCATTTCCTTTGATTATGAGGTATTTTTAATTTAGCTTTTGTTTTCTATAGTTAAGGAGAGTGAAAAATGGAACAACAAGAAAAAATTGCTGTTCTGATTCCTTGTTACAATGAGGAAGCAACAATTTCAACAGTCATTGCAGACTTTAAACGAGAATTACCAGAAGCAGATATTTATGTCTATGATAATAATTCGACCGATCGAACATACGAATTGGCCGTTCAAGGTGGAGCAATCGTAAAAAAAGAACCTCGTCAAGGAAAAGGAAATGTGATCCGCCAAATGTTCTTTGATATCGATGCCGACTATTATTTAATGGTAGATGGCGATGATACTTATCCTGCAGAAGCTGTACATGGTTTGCTCGAGAAATTACGTTCTGGTGAAGCAGATATGGTCATTGGTGATCGCCTATCAAATGGAACCTACTTTGATGAGAATAAGAGACCTTTCCACGATTTTGGAAATAACCTTGTTAGAAATACAATTACTAGAATGTATAAAACAAAAATTCTTGATGTCATGACCGGCTATCGAGGATTCAATCGTATCTTTGTCAAAAGTTTTCCTATTATGAGTTCTGGTTTTCAAATCGAAACGGAATTGACGATCCATGCTTTAGATAAAAAATTCAAGTTCGTTGAGATCCCAATCGATTATCGTGATCGTCCTGAAGGCAGCGAATCAAAATTGAATACATTCTCTGACGGATTCAAAGTGATCATGATGATTATTAAAATGTTTAAAGATTATAAGCCTTTGCTTTTCTTTGGGATTTGGACCATCTTCTTCTTTTTATTTGGATTGGTCACGGGGATTCCTGTGATTCGCGAATATATGCTGACAAGCTTTATTACACGCATCCCTTCTGCGATTTTAAGTACTGGATTGATGACTTTAGCACTTCTTTCATTAGTAACAGGGTTGATTTTGGATACAGTCGTCACGAACGCTAAGAAAGAATATGAATTGAATCTATATCATGTTTATCATGAATACCACAGTAGAAAGTAAAAAAAGGATCAAGACTGCAAAAATAATTTGCAATTCTTGATCCTCTTTTTAATTAATTATTTTGCCAAACGATAGATGGCATCTGCATAGATTGCTGTTGCTCTGAACAAGTCATCAAGACTCATAAATTCGTTTGCTTGGTGCATTGTATCAGTATATCCTGGGAACATCGCTCCATAAGCAACGCCACGTTTCAACAAACGTCCGTAAGTTCCGCCACCGATGATTTGTTCGTAGCCTTTTTCTCCAGTGTGGTCTTCATAGACTTGCAATAATGTAGCCACCAATGGATCATCCATTGGTACGTAATGTGGTTCCATTACGCGAGCACCTCGAGTAACTGTTGCGCCTTCTTGCCCCACTGTTTGTTCGATGTCACTTTGCAATCCGTCTACTGTTACACCTTTTGGAAAACGGAAATTCATATTGATGAAGTTCGCTTCCTCTGTACCATTTTCTTCAAAAGCAAATAGTCCAGCATTCATTGTCAATTTGCCCATTTTTTCATCTTCATAAGCGACTCCTAGTTTTTCTCCATAAAAATCTTCATGGACATAAGCAGCTGCTACATGGATAAATTGTTTAGCAGATCCTAGGAATTCATAGTTATCTAAGAACAATGCCAAGAAAGAACCTGCATTGATACCAGATTGTGGGCTTGCACCATGTGCGCCTTTACCAACTAATTCGATTTTTACATACGTATTGTCTGCTTCAATCGTTCCGCTTACTGGATTTGCTTCGATGAATTGGTAAAATGCTTCTTCCATCGCGATAGCTGCATCTGCACTTGGTACTTGAAGTGCTGCAGTTGCTGTTCCTGGCACCATATTTTCGCGAAGTCCGGAAATAAAAGATTTCAAGACATAATCTCCTGCATTATCGCCTTTGAATCGTAAAGCTAAAGAAACATTTCCTTTTTCACCATTGATGATCGGAAATTCAGCATCTGGTGAGAAACCAAAATCTGGTTCTTCTTCATGTTCGAAATAATAAGCCATATCGCCCCAGCCGCTTTCTTCATCGCTGCCGACTACGAAGCGAACTTTTTTCGATAGTTTCAAGTCAAGTTCTTTAATGATCTTCATCGCATAGTAAGCTGCCATACTTGGACCTTTGTCATCGCTTGATCCGCGTGCAAAGATCTTTCCATCCTTGATTACTGGTTCATAAGGATCTGTGTCCCAGCCATCTCCTGCAGGAACGACATCCATGTGTCCAAATATCCCTAGCGTTTCGTCTCCTTCGCCAAGATCAATATGCCCTGCATAGTTATCGACATTTTTTACTTTAAATCCATCACGTTCGCCATAAGCTAACATATGTTTCAATGCGTCGCGAGGTCCAGGTCCAAATGGTGCATCTGGTGTTACTTTTGAGTCATCGCGCTCGCTGTTGACACGTAAAAGATTTTTCAAGTCTTCAAGCAAGTCTTCTTTACGTGCTTCTACTTCTTTTTGCCAATCAATTGTCATAAAGTTAATCCTCCACTTATTTAAGTCTTCGTGTTCATGATACCACAAATTACAGAAAAAAATAGTTCAAAAAATCTGACAATTCCTTTTCTTATCTGTTTTTCTCTAAAAAAAATATACGCTATAATGAGTAAAAGGAGGTTTTTAGATGCTGATAAACGAACAACTAGTGAAAAGAGTCATCACACCTCGTCCAAAAATTTCACATAAAGGAACATTTGGACGTATCGTTTTGATTGGCGGCAATGAACAATATGGCGGAGCAATCATTATGAGTGCTTTAGCTGCCGTACACAGCGGAGCGGGTCTCACGACTGTAGTAACTGATGAAAAAAATCGGAGTGCTCTTCACAGTCATCTGCCAGAAGCAATGATTGTAGTTTGGACGGATACTGACCAGTTTCTTTCCGTAATAAAGCAAGCAGATGTACTCTTGATTGGTCCCGGATTGGGTACTTCTTCTAAGAGTTTGGAACGTTTCAAACAAGTACTAGAAAACCAATCAAAAGAACAATGGCTGGTGATTGATGGCTCTGCTTTAAGTTTACTTGCTGCTAATCATCTTTTGCTACCCTATCCCGAACAAACTGTACTTACACCTCATCAAATGGAGTGGCAACGGTTGAGTTCTCTACCGATACAAGAACAACGGGATAAAGAAAACAAAAAGAAGCAACAGGAAATCGGTGCTGTGCTCGTTTTGAAAAGTCATGAGACAAAAATTTATGGTCACCAGCACTTCTACACCAATCCTTTAGGTTCTGCTGCTATGGCAACGGGCGGCATGGGTGACACTTTAGCTGGGATGATCACAGGATTTTTAGCCCAGTTTCCTCAAAATGACCAAACGATTGCAGCAGCTATTTATCTTCATAGTTTCATTGGAGACCAGCTGGCAAAAGAACAATATATTGTTTTGCCGACACAAATCAGCGAAGCACTTCCGAAATGGATGAATTATTTTTGTAAAAAATCAATGGAAAACGAGGCATGAGTCATGGAGAAATTTACAGGTTATGTGCGAGAACCTTTTTATTATGAAACAGATCAAATGGGGATTATTCATCACAGCAATTATATCCGCTGGTTTGAAGAGGCTCGGGTAGCCTTATTGGTACATCTAGGGTTTCCCTATAAAAAAATCGAAGAATCTGGGATCATCATCCCCGTTCTGGAAGTAAATTGCAGCTATAAAGAAATGATCCATTACGGAGAAAAAGTGAGCATCCATCCAACTATCCAAAAGTATACGGGGACACGGTTGGATTTTAGCTACGAAATTGTGGGAACTGAAGACAAAAAATTAAAAACTACTGGCAGTAGTAAACACTGTTTTTTACTTTCTGATTCGCAACGATTAGTGAAGCTGAGCAAAGTCAATCCGGAGTTAGATCAGTTATTCCAAGCGTACGCTTCTTTGGATGATGTAAATTCTTAATAAAGACCGTCTAAGCATTTTTCTTGTATTGTGTCGAGTAGTTCGTATAATGAAAAGAAAAAAGCAGGTGATCCCCATGTATGTCGTTAAAGTAATGCACGGTTACATCGATAAAACTGGCTGTCGCACTCGGGAAAAAAACTTAGACAATCTGCTCATTTTCAAAGACAAAAAAGAATCCGAAGCTTTTGCTAAAAGAATCGGCGGTCGTGTCAAACCGATACAAGAGGTACGACCAGATTGATTCAATATTTTTCTTTTCGAGGCTCTAATAGGCATGCCTATCAGGGCTTTTTTTGCAGACTGTGTTTTTATGCCCACACGATTTGTAAGCGATTTATGTTATAATAGATTATATCTGCATAGAAAGGAAGGTTAAATGGTTATCAATAATTTGCAACAGCAAGCTTATGAATCTATACGTAAACAAATCATTTATTCCGAGTTAGCACCTGGAAGTAAAATCTCCGATAAAGTGTTAGAAGAACAACTAGCTATCGGGCGTACACCGATTCGAGAAGCACTGATCCAACTGCGCAATCAAGAGCTTGTAAAAACCATTCCACAGTCCGGCACTTATGTTTCAAAAATCGATATCCGATCTGCTTCATTAGCCCGTTATACGCGGGAAAAGTTGGAAAAACCGATCCTGCAAGAATGCAGTGCGAAAATGACCAAGCAAGATCAAGCTAAACTAGAAAAAATACTAGAACAAACCGATCAGGCAGTAATCGCTCAAAATAAAAAAGCTTTTTTTGATTTGGATACTGATTTTCACCGAACTTGTTATGAAATTGCTGGAAAACGAGAAATTTGGGATTGGCTAGAAAGTTATAGTACGCACTTGAACCGTTTCAGATGGTTACGTTTGACGATTTCAGAATTAGACTGGGGTCGAGTATTAGATGAACATCAGACAATGCTTCAATCAATGATTGATCATAACTTTGATGAAGTCGGATTTCTTTGCACGATGCATTTACATATGATTATCGAGGAGCAAGAATACGTGATTCATAATTACCCCGATTATTTTGAAGATATTCAGGACAGACCCATCAAATAAGAGGTTTTGGAATCAGCGTTTTGACCTGAGTATTAGAGAAAGAAACGGCAAAATAGTTCCTCATATTTTGCCGTTTTTTTTGAGCTAATACCGAGGGTCAGCTGATTGCACACCGTTTATTGAGAGGTTGTGAAAAAGCTGCCCTGCATCAAGTAATAAGAACAGCCAAGTAAAAATAGCTTCTTATGTTTTTAACTTGGCTGGACTTATTACCGCAGATGCAAGCTTTTGAACACCGTTTTCCAAGAGGTCGTGAGCCTGCCGTTCATCTCCGAGTCACAAGGAACAATTTCAAAAAACAGCTTCTCATGTTTGTTGAATATTTTGACTTGTGACCGAGGAGTTGACAGGAGAACATCGTTTATTCGGAAAAAAAGGACTGTGACACGACTTTTGTCACAGTCTCTTTATTTGTAATCTAAATCATACTCCGTACATCTTTTTTCTATTTTTTTTATTTCTTCTAAGATCCCTTGGCTACGAATTTCATTATATGGCCAAAGTAAGACTGCCTCTAATACATAAGGCGAAAAATCGCTTTGATTCATCTCTTTTGAAAAACTCATCGCTGCTATCTCGCTCAATGCACGAATGTTTGATTGATGTGTATAAAAAGGCAACCGCCACAGCACAATTTTTTCGCTTTGCGTATAAATTCCCTTAACAGAAGCTTCGATGTGGTGAAATAGTTCATGTCCAATAATCAAAGCTTGCGCTGTTTCTTTAGAGATCGAAGCTAGTCCTGAACATTTTAATTTTTCTAACGGCTCCGTCATCAATCGAATCCCTTCATCTTCTGCATAAGTTGCAAAAGTGATTCGTTCGTTTATTTGCTCTGATTCACAGGAAACGATTGGAACAGCCATTTGTTCACAAATTTCTCCTACATCGGCAAAAGGGTACTTTTTTTTGATGCTACATGCCGTTTCGATACCACAATCGATTGATTGTTGTATAAGAATTTTCTGCTTGGACAAAGGAATCTTTTTCCAAAATAAATCTCGCCGAAACTGGTAGAATCCCCAAATTTCTTCGGGGATCTGTTGTAATTCGTTTAGTAACTCTTCTAACTTATGTTTGTTTGATATTTCCGGCAACGACGATCACTTCTTCCTCCGGTTCCATAGTAGATACTTCCAGATCCATCAAAAGCTGTAGTTGTTCCAGATCCGTCGCTGTAAAATCAGAGACTCTTGCTCCTAAGCAGAGATAAAATTCTGGTCGGGCAATCAATTCAGTTTGATAAACTGCCATATCTTCCCAAAGTTGTTCGACAGCTGTCATATAATTGGCTGCAGTTGTTTTCATACATGAAGCATGTCCACGTTGGACCTTGATAAATCCTTTTTGATCGATGATCCGAAGACTTCCAGCATTTTTTGAACGATTCTGTTCGCCGCATACATAAAAGAAAGGTGTATTTTCCAATAAGCAAACTTCATTTTTATTTAATCGCATATCCTCTGCAGCAAGCTCTAGTGCTTCTTCTGTTGTGATCTCCTTGGTTAGATCGGTTGCTTTCACTTCCGTAGAACCAGTAGCGATAGCCGTTACTTTTGAAGTCTGTGGATCGATTTCTACGTGGACTTCGATCGATTCTGGTGTAGCGCCTGATTCAATCGCTTTATTCATCGCTTCATTTTTCAACGATCGTATATCTTCTTTACTTGGCGAAGGGATGATACGTTCTACAACATCTCGGACCATTGCAAGTGCTACACCAATAGAAGAAATCACTTCGGCGTTTTCAGGAATCGAATATTTCACACCCATTTTATTACTAAAGTAAGTAATCAATGAGGCAGCGCCGCCCCCTACACCTACAAGAGAAATCTGATCTTTCTCCAAGTGATACTTGTCTGCCAATTCTAAAATCACCGGTTCAATCTTAGCATAGGATTTTTCCATGATCTGTTCTGCGATGTCTTCAACCGTCGTATGACAATAATCAGCTAATGCTTGGATGGCTTTTCGTGCAGATGGGACATTTCCATAAGAAAAATGTTCTTCTTGCACTAATCCAAGGACATTGGCTGCACATGTATTTGTAATAGTCACTTCTTCTCCGTCTTCCATCACTACCTTGACGTAATCAGCAGGGTCTCCTTCTTTAGGAGAGAAAAATTCAACCTTAGGACCTTTGATTTTTTCTGTCTCCGTAAATACTGCATAATCTAGACCGGCAATATGTGCAGAACGTGGACCGACATCGATGATTCCTGACTGATTAGCCCGTACCATCGAACCGCCTGCCACACCTAGAACCCGAACATCTAATGAAGAGATATATGTTGGGTGGCCACCTACAATTGAATAATCGATTGCTGGACGTCCATTTTTAATGACCCCGATATTGGTTGTTGTTCCGCCTACTTCAAAATAAACACCATTAGACGCTCTCAAGTACATCAAAGAGCCCATGACTGATGCTGCTGGACCGGAAAGCATGGTTAAAACAGGTCGTTTTTTCATTTCATTGATTTCCATTACTCCGCCGTCTCCGCGCATAATCATCAAAGAAACATTGACCCCTGCTTCTCGTACGGAATCTTCTGTAGAGGTTGCCGTATCTAGCATTTTTGGTAAAATAGATGCATTGATTGCTGCTGTCCGAGTTCTTCTTGTCAATCCATATAATTTTGTGATGTCAGAAGCCATCGTTGTAGGGATCGATTTTACCGATGCTGCTTCATAAACAACTCGTTCTGGTTCCCCATTATCTACTCCAAATGCCATAGAAGAAACCAAGACCTCCGCTCTTTCTCTTTCTAAAGAAGAAATCGTTTCTGAAACACGGTCTACATTTAAGTGTTTGACAGGTAAGAATGCATTGACAATCTCTATTTTTTTCTTATTCCCTAAATCGATATCGTTCAATCTAGTTTGTCGTTTTGCTAAAAAACCTTCTAATCCACCTTTTGCCATCCCGATTACGCCGACTTTTGCTACGTCTCCTTCAATCAGTGCATTAGTCGCTTGTGTGGTAGAATGTGCAACAAACACAACATCTTCTGGACTGATATTATTTTCCCGCAAACAATTTTGAAAAGACTGAACGACACCTGCGGCTACTCCACGGACATCATCGTGGGTTGTTTTCACTGAAGATTTTCCGATGATTTCGTGCGTCGCATTATCGATTGCGACTGCTTTCGTATGTGTACCGCCAACATCAATTCCCATTCGCACAAAACGTTTCATTTTCTTTTCCTCCATTCATCTAATCGTTTTTATCGACGTTTTGTTTACTAGGCGTTCCCGTACAATAAGAACGTGATCAGGCATAAGATCGCTCCGATGATCCAACCAGTTGGGATGGATTTCTTCATATATTCTCGAGAAGTTACTTTTGTATAACCTAATCCCCAAGCAACCCAAGATTGTGTAATATCTAAATGCTGAGGAGCAATCGTTGTGATTGCAAATAACGGGAACAAAAAGGCTGGCGACATCGTTGGATTAACAGCTAATACGACAGCTAAAATAGCTGAGCCTGAACCGACTAGATTCATTGGACCGCGGAAAAATCCTAGTGGTGTCAATATAGCAAATACGATTGCCAAGACTAATGGTGATTGCGGTATCCAATCTCCAAAAATAGCTGAAAAATAAGGAGAAGCATACGCAGCTGAATTATTGAACATCGCTAAGGTCATCAAGAAACCAACCATTGGTGCAACATCTACTGCGCCATCTGTAAATAATTTCGCAAACTGACGACAGATTTCTTTATAACCTCCGCGCAATTTTCCAGTAAACAGCAATGCCCAGATACCTGCTAGAATAAAACCTAAGATGATTGGAAGATCTAAAAGAACGACCCCTAAAACTGGTAATAATACGGCTAACCATGAGATCATTGGTGCGTCGCCACCTTCAGCTGGTACGTTTGCTGCCATTGCATAGCGTTTCTTTTTGTTCATTGATATATTAGCGACCGTTAGTACCACAACTAAGCTTACAATCATCCCAATCATACCAATTTGGAAATAGTCATTATAAGTATAGCTTTCAGCCGCTGGATTGAAACCAGCATAAATCGTTTGATATTGTTTGAAATTGACGATATTAGCAAAGATTCCAGCCATAATCGAGCCCATAAATGAGAACAGTGCAACCGGTACTGAAATACCTAATGACATCAAGATTGGCAACACAATAACTGCAATAGAAATCACTGGTCCGATTCCTGTCATCGACATGAATATAACAGCGGTTACAATACATAGTAAGCTCATCGTGATTCTTGGCTTGTCCCCTCCAAGTTCAACTACCTTTCGAATCAGGGTAGCTGCGATTCCGCTATCTACTAGAACACGCCCGAAAAAGGCACCAAAGAAGACATTTACCAAGATCGATTTGGCGTACTCAGCTGGCCCCGTCGTATAGATATGCGTCAACACATCAATTACTCCTTGCCCTTCCATCGCCGGGTTTGGTGAAAACGTGTTTCCGACTAGCGCTAATCCCATCCATACAGTAGCCATGATGGCAAAGCCGACCATCAAGTTGTAGCCTTTTACACAGTACCAGACCATGAAAAAGAATGAGATAACTAACAAAATACCAATAATAATATCACTCATGTTATTCCTCCGTCCATTTTGTTTTTCTGATAAGCAAACTAATATATCAGTCAAACTCATTCTAACTTATGTAGTTAGCGCTTTCATTAAAGGGTGACCATAAATGTTCAGTTTTCAATTAAAAAACCTTAATTATGCTATTTTAGACTTATACGTTATTGTCCTGTTTCATTTGATGGAGGATTGTAAATAAAAAAAGAGGAAAGAACATAACTTTTCGTTATCTTCTTTCCTCTTTATAATTGTTTAGCTTATTTAGCCAAAGCTTCTTTTGCTTGGTCAGCCAATGCAGTAAATGCTGCTGCATCGTTAACAGCCAAGTCAGCTAACATTTTACGGTTGATGTCGATTTCAGCAACTTTCAAACCGTGCATTAATTTTGAGTAGCTCAAGCCATTCATACGAGCTGCTGCGTTGATACGAGCAATCCACAATTTACGGAAGTCGCGTTTCTTTTGACGACGATCGCGATATGCGTAGTTGTATGAATTCATTACTTGTTCTTTTGCTGTTTTAAATAAAGTGTGTTTTGAACCGTAGTAACCTTTTGCTAATTTTAGCACTCTTTTACGACGTTTACGAGTTACTGTTCCACCTTTAACACGTGCCATGTATAATTCCTCCTAATAAAAATAAATCTTCAGATTCTGTTATTTGTACTTCTTATTTCATTTTTGCTAGTTGTTGGCGAATACGTTTGAAGTCGCCACTAGAAACCATGCTTGCTTTACGCAATTGACGGCGTTGTTTTTTTGTTTTGCCGTGGAAACGGTGACTTGTAAACGCGCGGAAGCGTTTCAATCCGCCTTTACCAGTACGTTTGAAACGTTTTGCTGATCCGCGGTGTGTTTTTTGTTTTGGCATGACTATATTTCCTCCTCAAAATCTTTCGTTATCCGACTATCGGCTGTCCAACAGCCAGTTAGTCATTCAAATTACTTACTGTCGTTTTTCGGTGCCAGCGTCAAGAACATGCTGCGTCCGTCCATTTTCGCTTTTTGTTCCACTGTTGCAATATCCGCAGTTTCTTCAGCTAAGCGATTCAAGACTTTTTGACCAATTTCTTTATGGGTAATGGCACGGCCTTTGAAACGGATAGAAGCTTTCACTTTATCGCCCTTTTCCAAGAACTTACGTGCATTACGAAGTTTTGTATTGAAGTCATTCAAGTCGATCGTAGGACTTAAGCGAACTTCTTTTACATTGATCACTTTTTGTTTTTTACGCGCTTCGCGGTCTTTCTTTTGTTGTTCGAAACGGTATTTACCGTAGTCCATGATTCGCGCAACTGGTGGTTTCGCACCAGGGGCAACTAACACAAGATCCAAGTTTGCTTGTTCTGCAATATTCAATGCTTCTGCTTTTGTCTTAACTCCTAATTGCTCACCATCTGAACCGATCAATCGTAACTCTCGTGCACGAATGCCGTCGTTAACCATCATATCCTTTGCTATGGTCATTCACCTCCAAATATTATGAGAGAAAGAAAAGCTTACCGAATAAACGGCAATAAAAAAACGAGTTCTCTTACAGAACCCGCGCGTACTTCACCTAATAGAACCAGTGAAAACTATCTAGCCCAGTGACATTATCAACTAAGGCGAGAAGCGGGTGCTTCTGCTTTTATTTCTCAACCATCATAGTATAGCAAAAACTAATCTTTTTGTCAATGTTTTTCATACAGTTTGTCTTCCTTTTCTGAAAATGATTAGATTAGCAGACTTTCTAGCAGTGATTCCCGCTTCTTTGCTATACTAAAGAAAAACGAGGTGAACCCACATGAAAAAAATCGAACCTATTCCACCTTCTCTTCCTCTTCTTACAAAGGGAGAGTTTTATTTAGAAGATGAGGAGATCTTCTCTGGTCTTCTGATCAACGGGGGTGACCAAAGCTATCTCGATGCCAAAAATATGGTATTAAGAGAGAGTCATATCCAAAAACTTACGATGCAAAAAACAGTTTTACGTCATTTTGAATGCAGTAATGTCATTTTTGAAAAATGTGATTTTTCCAATCTGGAGTGGATTGGTGGCAGTTTCCACCAAGTCGTGTTTCATCAATGTAAATTAACAGGTACGAATTTTGCCGAAAGTTATCTTCGAGACTGTACTTTCACTGATTGTATTGCTTCGATGGCTTCCTTTAGTAGTACAAACTTGAAAGCTGTCTCCTTCGATCATTGTCAATTAGAAGACAGCGAATTTTATGAGGTCACTTGGAAAAACCTTTTTTTGTCTGACAATCAGTTGACCGGTTCGAACTGGTTTCGAACTTCTCTGAAGGGATTAGACTTTACGACTAATTTCTTCACAGCAATCGCTTTATCTCAAGATTCTTTGGCGGGACTAATCGTCAACCAAGAGCAAGCACTTGTGATCGCCCAAGCCCTTGGTTTGCAGATCAAAGACTAGATCAACGAATCCGCCGCCACAGTGCAATAAGCATCCAAATAGATAAGACCAAACTGATGATCAAGGCGATTCCCCATCCGAAAACGGAATGGGTAAAGGGTAACTGGAGATTCATTCCGAAGAATCCTGTCACAATAGTTGGAACGGTCAAGATCAGCGACCAGACCGTCAAAAATTTCATCGTGTCATTCAAGTTGTTATTCAGCAAATTATTATAAGTGCCAGAGAGCTGGTCTAAAATCTGCGAAGCTAAGTTCGTCATTTCAACTGCTTGTCGTGCTTCGATCAGCGCATCGTCCAACTCTTCTTTTTCCTTTTCTGACAACTTGCGATAAATAGCCAATGCCTTGATTTGTTCTAAAAGTACTACATTTTGTTTTGTTCCTGTAACTAAGTAAACCAAACCGATCTCTAAATCTGAAAGTTGCAGCAGATTCTTGTTCGTTGTTTTTTCTCTTAATTTCAGATTAAGCCGCTGACGTTCACTATTCACTTCCTCGATTAAAGGAAAAAAGGAATCAGAAATCAAAAACAATGTACGAAACAATAAACTGTATACACTCATGTCTGGCATTCGTTCCAAAAGCGATCGAATTAGTCGAATCACGTACTCGGTATTCGGCGTGGTAAATGTAAACAAACCGTCTTCTTTTAAAATAAAAGCGATAGGACTAGTTTCATAATGATTATCGACTTTTTGCTGGTGCGGAACATTTGATACAAGCAGTAACGCTTCATCAAAAGAATCGTACTCTACGCGCGCCCGTTCATTTTTATCTAGAGAATAAGTCAGCATCTCGTCACTAATGCCATATTCTTCTTTTAAGTTTTTAACAGCTAGCACATCGTTTTGCTGTACATTGATCCAAAAATTACGGTCTTGATTAAAATAGTGTTTTTCCCGCATACTCTATCCTCCTGACATTTGTTTCCAGTATAAAGAAAAAAGTCGCTCAAATAAAGGTTTACCCTTTATTTGAGCAACTGTAAATCAAATGGCTACTTTGGTTTGGCGAATCTCTGCTAATTTTTCTTCGATCATTTTCAAGACTTCTTCTTTTGCTTGAGGATCTTCCACAAAATTATAGCGGTCTCCATCGATTTGGATTTTTGGACTTTCTTTGTATTCTTCATACCATTGATCGTAACGTCTGTTCAATTCTTTGTAATAATCGTATAGACTTGGATCAAAGGACAATTGTTCATACGAACGACCACGTTTTTCGATACGCTCCAACATCGTATCAAAAGATACACGAATATGAACTAATAAATCCGGATGTTTTTTATGGGCAGCATAGGGAAGTTCTTCCATCATGTTTTCCAGCAGTTCATCATACACACGAACTTCTGTTTCTGTTGCTCTTCCTAGATCTGCATTTAGATGGAAAAGCAGTGAATCTTCATAAATCGAACGGTCCAATACATTATTGTCATCTTTCATTGCTTGTTTGATGCTTGCAAAACGTTTATTCAAAAAATAAATTTGCAGCAAAAAAGCATACTGTTCAGGGTTTGCATAAAATAAGGGCAAGACTTCATTATCATCAATCGATTCATAAAATGCCTGACTATCAAAGTGTTCAGCCATCATTTCTGTTAAACTTGATTTTCCGGCACCAATTGTACCTGCTAAAACGATCACGCTCATTTACCTCCAGCTCACTTCATCACTAAATATTGTGTTTAACTCCAACCTTTTTAAATATACCCCCAATATCTAGTAGTGTCAATTGTATTTTTTTCTAGTCAAAGAAGAAAAAAAGTCAAAAAATTCTTAAGAAAAAAGTGTTTTTTCTTTAGAAAACGTATTCTTAGTTTTACTTCTGAGATGGTTTTAGTAAAATAAAGGAGGAATGTTTTTTGAGACCCTTAGTGGACAAAAAAATTCGTGAAGCAGCGCAACTCGTTTTGGGCGCTTTATTTTTTGCTTAAAAATCACTTTTACGTGAGAAGGAGTTAGATTATGGCAAACTATGGCCAAGGAGAATCAAGCGGAAAGATCATATTGATGGGCGAGCACGCGGTTGTTTATGGAGAACCAGCGATTGCCTTTCCTTTCTATGCAACAAAAGTCACCGCATTCCTTGAAGAGCTGGATGCAATGGACGATCAACTGGTTTCTTCCTACTATTCAGGAAATTTAGCCGAAGCTCCTCATGCATTAAAAAATATCAAAAAATTATTCATTCACTTAAAAAAACAGCATGACATCCAAAAAAACTTGCAACTGACCATTGAAAGCACGATTCCTGCTGAACGTGGAATGGGATCAAGCGCTGCAGTCGCCACAGCAGTCACTCGTGCTTTTTATGATTACTTAGCATTTCCTTTGTCTCGTGAAATACTATTAGAAAATGTCCAGCTTTCGGAAAAAATCGCCCACGGTAATCCTAGTGGAATCGATGCAGCCGCTACTAGCAGCTTGCAGCCGATTTATTTTACAAAAGGGCATCCTTTCGACTACTTTTCTTTGAACATCGATGCTTTTTTGATTGTCGCTGATACAGGAATCAAAGGACAAACAAGAGAAGCCGTCAAAGATGTCGCTCACCTCTTTGAAACCCAGCCTCATGAAACTGGACAAATGATCCAAAAATTAGGATACTTGACGAAGCAAGCAAAACAAGCAATCATTGAAAATTCACCAGAAACGTTGGCACAGACAATGGATGAATCACAATCACTTCTGGAAAAGCTGACAATCAGCAATGATTTTCTTAATCTATTGATCCAAACAGCAAAAGATACCGGGGCATTGGGTGCCAAATTAACTGGCGGTGGACGCGGTGGCTGTATGATTGCATTAGCACAAACAAAAACAAAAGCCCAAGAAATCAGTCAAGCACTTGAAGATGCGGGTGCTGCTGAAACTTGGATACAAGGATTAGGAGTACATACCTATGTTTAAAGGCAAAGCACGCGCATATACCAACATTGCTCTAATCAAATATTGGGGTAAGAAAAATGAAGAACTCATCCTTCCAATGAACAACAGCCTTTCGTTAACATTGGATGCATTTTATACAGAGACAGAAGTCATCTTTTCTGATAGCTATATGGTAGATGAATTTTATCTAGATGGCACCTTGCAAGACGAAAAAGCAACAAAAAAAGTCAGTCAGTTTCTTGACCTTTTTCGTAAAGAAGCCGGCCTCTCACTAAAAGCTTCAGTAATCAGTCAGAATTTCGTTCCTACCGCAGCTGGATTAGCCTCCTCTGCCAGCGGGCTAGCTGCTTTAGCAGGCGCTTGCAATACTGCTCTTAAGCTTGGATTAGATGATCTCTCTCTTTCAAGATTTGCTCGACGCGGGTCTGGTTCAGCTTGCCGAAGTATTTTCGGTGGTTTCGTCGAATGGGAAAAAGGCCATGACGACTTAAGTTCTTACGCTAAGCCAGTCCCTTCCGATTCTTTCGAAGACGATTTAGCAATGGTTTTCGTTTTGATCAACGACCAGAAAAAAGAAGTGTCCAGCAGAAATGGGATGCGTCGGACAGTCGAAACATCCAGTTTTTATCAAGGCTGGTTAGATTCCGTTGAAGGGGATCTATATCAATTGAAACAAGCAATCAAAACAAAAGATTTCCAACTTCTCGGAGAAACGATGGAAAGAAACGGACTAAAAATGCATGGAACGACTTTAGCTGCCCAGCCTCCATTCACTTACTGGTCTCCTGACAGCTTAAAAGCGATGGATGCGGTGCGACAATTGAGAAAGCAAGGCATTCCATGCTACTTTACGATGGATGCTGGCCCTAATGTCAAAGTTTTAGTGGAAAACAGCCATTTATCTGAGGTACAAGAAACATTTACCAAATTATTTAGCAAAGAACAAGTAATTACTGCACATGCTGGTCCAGGAATTGCGATTATTGAATAAAGGGAGATTTTTATGATTGAAGTATCTGCACCAGGCAAACTCTATATTGCCGGAGAATATGCAGTTGTTGAAACAGGCCATCCAGCAGTTATCGCTGCAGTCGATCAATTCGTGACAGTCACTGTAGAATCTGCACGAAAAGTCGGAAGTATCCAATCTGCACAATATAGTGGGATGCCTGTACGTTGGACAAGACGCAACGGAGAATTAGTTTTAGATATTCGGGAAAATCCTTTTCATTATATCCTTGCTGCTATTCGCTTGACTGAAAAGTATGCACAAGAAAAAAACATTCTTTTATCCTTTTATGATCTGAAAGTAACAAGTGAGTTAGACAGTTCAAATGGCCGGAAATATGGATTGGGTTCTAGCGGTGCCGTGACCGTTGCAACGGTCAAAGCCTTGAATGTTTTTTACGCGTTGAATTTATCTCAGTTGGAGATTTTCAAGATTGCAGCACTAGCCAATTTAGCAGTTCAAGATAATGGTTCCTGCGGCGACATCGCTGCTAGCTGTTATGGTGGCTGGATCGCTTTCTCAACCTTCGACCATCCTTGGCTCCAAGAACAAGAAACTCAGCATTCTATCAGTGAGTTACTTGCCCTGGATTGGCCAGGTCTATCCATTGAGCCATTGATTGCTCCTGAAGATTTACGTTTATTGATTGGTTGGACGGGTAGCCCTGCCTCTACTTCTGATTTGGTCGATCAAGTTCACCGTTCGAGAGAAGATAAAATGGTGGCTTATCAGCTTTTCTTAAAAAATAGTACAGAATGTGTCAACGAAATGATCAAAGGGTTTAAAGAAAATAATGTAACGTTGATCCAACAGATGATTCGAAAAAACCGACAATTACTGCATGATTTATCTGCAATCACTGGGGTCGTCATCGAAACGCCTGCTTTGAACAAATTGTGTAATTTAGCTGAACAGTATGAAGGAGCCGCAAAATCTTCTGGTGCAGGTGGGGGCGATTGCGGAATCGTAATTGTTGACCAGAAATCTGGCATTCTTCCTTTAATGAGTGCATGGGAAAAAGCAGAAATCACTCCACTGCCGTTACATGTCTATAGCGATCAAAGAAAGGAAAACCGATGAATCGAAAAGACGAACATGTTTCACTAGCTAAAGCCTTTCATGATAAACAAAAAAACGAATTTGACTTCGTACGGATCATCCATAACCCTTTGCCGCAAATAGCAGTTTCTGATGTCGATCTAAGTACACAGGCAGTTGGGTTTACACTAAGCAGCCCATTTTATATCAATGCGATGACTGGCGGAAGCGAAAAAACAAAAAAAATCAACCAAGATCTTGCAATCGTCGCAAGAGAAGCAGATTTGATGATTGCCACTGGTTCAGTCAGCGCTGCCTTGAAAGTCCCTTCTTTAGCCGATACTTATACGATTATGCGACAAGAATATCCTCACGGGAAAATCATTGCCAACATCGGTGCAGGGACTTCTGTCGAAAGAGCCAAAGAAGCTATCCGATTGTTTCACGCAGATGCCTTACAGATTCATTTGAATGCACCTCAAGAGTTGGTTATGCCTGAGGGAGACCGTGATTTTACCAATTGGAAAGTACTTATTCAAGAAACTCAAACAGCCATTGACGTCCCCCTCATCGTAAAAGAAGTCGGTTTTGGCATGACAAGAGAAACGCTCAATGATCTAGCTGCTTTAGGAGTTCATACAGTTGATATCAGCGGTCGAAGCGGAACAAGCTTCACCCAGATCGAAAACGCCCGTCGCTCCAAGCGGGAACTGAGTTATTTAGCTGACTGGGGGCAATCGACAGTCTCTTCATTGCTTGAAGCAAATGAAGCAGACACTTCTATGGAAATCCTAGCCTCCGGAGGTATCCGCAATGCCTATGACATATTTAAAGCCCTTTGTCTCGGCGCAAATGCCGTGGGTACTTCAGGAACCGTACTGACGCATCTGATGAATCACGGCGTAGAAGAAACTATTATACTGATGAAGCAATGGCAAGAAGAGCTTCGTCTGCTTTATACTATGGTCGGCGCAACGAATACCGCGGCCCTACACCAACAATCTCTGATCTTTTCCGGACCAGTGAAGGATTGGTGCGAAGCAAGAGGGATCGACTTAGTGAAGTATGGAAGACGCACAGAAAAGAGCGTGGGACAAAAGTAAAGAACACTTTTGTCTCACGCTCTAAACACGTATAAACGGCGGAAGCAGAAGCAACTCCTTCGGAAATAAGCTGAAATTCACAAAAATTTGAAAAGCAATTTTCGTGAATTCCTTCTTATTTCTTGGAGTTAAATGCTTCTGTCCCAGCCTCTTTTTTCGAATAAATGATGTTTAATCAGCTGTCCTTCGGTATTCGTTCAATCCGCTGATTTCACAACCTCTCCACTAAACAGTGTACTAAAGCTCTTTTAAGGTTGTTTTCCGATATAGGCAAGTATGCCTCCGTCCACATACAAGACATGGCCGTTAACGAAATCAGATGCGCTAGAAGCCAAGAAGACAGATGGTCCAGCCAAATCGATTGGCTCGCCCCAGCGTGCTGCTGGCGTACGTCCAACGATAAATTGATCGAATGGATGACGTTCACCGTTTTCTTGTGTTTCGCGTAATGGAGCAGTTTGCGGTGTAGCAATATAACCTGGTCCAATTCCATTACATTGGATATTGTATTGACCGTATTCAGAAGCGATGTTTTTCGTCAGCATTTTTAATCCGCCTTTTGCCGCAGCATAAGCACTGACCGTTTCGCGTCCTAATTCACTCATCATGGAGCAGATATTGATGATTTTACCGCCGCCTTTTTCGATCATATCCGGAATAACTGCTTTTGAAACGATGAATGGGGCATTTAAATCCACGTCGATTACTTGGCGGAAGTCTGCCGCATCCATTTCGATCATCGGTGTCCGTTTGATGATCCCTGCATTGTTGACTAGAATATCAACTGAACCTACATCTTCTTTGATCTGTTGAACCATCGCTTGAACCGCTTCTTCATCGGTCACATCGCAGACATAACCTTTTGCATCGATGCCTGCTTCTTTATAATGCGCTATACCTTCATCAACTGATTCTTGATTCAAGTTATTAAATACGATTTTTGCTCCTGCTGTAGCTAAAGAGCGTGCAATCTCAAATCCAATACCATAGACAGCACCGGTGACTAATGCTACTTTTCCATCTAAACGAAACATATCCATACTAAATTCCATCATTTTCTCTCCCTTATGCTTATTTTAATTGATCCATTTGCACCATATCCATGTCTGTATAGGTGATATTTTCTCCGCACATTGCCCAGATGAATGAGTAATTGCTTGTACCTACACCTGAATGGATCGACCAGCTTGGCGAAATAATGGCTTGTTCATTGTCTACAACTAAATGTTTTGTTTCATCTGGTTTGCCCATCATGTGGAACACACGTGTATCTTCATTGGCATAATCAAAGTAGACATAAGCTTCCATACGACGTTCATGTGTATGACAAGGCATCGTATTCCAAGCGCTTCCTGGTTCTAAAATCGTATAACCCATTTGTAATTGACAGCTTTCGCATACATTTGGATGGATGTATTGGTAGATTTTACGTTCATTCAGTGTCAGGCCTTCACCAGTCTCCATTGGTTTTACTTGGTCGATACTGATTTTTACATTTGGATATTTATGATGAGCTGGAACAGAACTAATATAGAATTTAGCTGGGTTTTCAGCATCTTGAGAAGAAAATACAACATGTCGTGTTTCTTTTCCGATATAGTATCCGTCTTGTTTTTTCATTTCTTCTTTTTGCCCATCGATCTCGATGAATCCTGGTCCACCGATATTGATCACACCTAGTTCACGACGCTCTAAGAAGTAATCAACACCTAGTTCTTTGTCTAATGTGATTTCTAATTCTTTTTCAGTAGGTGTCACTCCACCAAAGATCATTCGATCGTTGTGCGTATAAGTCAAACTGATTTTCCCTGGTTCAAATACCTTTTCTACTAAAAATTCTTTTCTCAATTGTTCCGTTGAATAATGACGGATATCTTCTGGACTGTGTGTATAACGTGTTTCCATTTCTTGCATTTTCTTCTACTCCTTCTATCGAATGATTTTTCCAGAGCCGCATGCTAAAAATTGTGCGACTTCTTCTTGACTAAATTGGTTGCAGTCCCCATGGATCGTATGCTTCAAGGCAGAAGCTGCCGTAGCAAAATCAATGATTTCTTGCGGAGACATATTGGATAAAATCCCATGGAGCACGCCACCTGCAAAAGCATCTCCGCCACCTACTCGATCCACGATTGGGGTGATTCTATGGACTTGGGATTCCACATATTCATGGTTCATCCACAATGTCCCCTTCAATTCATTTTCACTTGCTGAATGAACGGTACGCTTGGTCGAATAAAACACCTGAATATTCGGGAACTTTTCCTGCATTTTTTGATAATAATAAATTAGAGGTTGTTCTTCTGCTTCTGGCGCTTTCTCGATACCTAACAAATAAAGAGCATCCATTTTTCCAGCTGAGCAGATATCTACTAAAGGTAAAAGCTGATGGATTACTTCGCTGGCTTCTTGCTGTGTCCATAATTTTCCACGATAGTTGATATCGAAGCTGATCAGGCAGCCAGCTTTTTTTGCAGCTTCTATCACCTGTTTCGTCATTTTTTGCCATTTTTTAGACAAAGCTGGGGTGATTCCTGAAACATGAAATATATCTATTCCTTGGAATAACTCCTCTAGCGACCATTCCAAATGATCCATTTCAGCAAAACTTGATCCGGCACGATCATAGATCACTGAGGCGGCGCGTTCGCCACTACCAGTTTCCATATAATAAGTACCTAGTCTTGATCCACCAGATAATACCTGTTTCGTATCTACTCCATAACATTGCAAGTGCTTTTTGACTGCTTTTCCCAATGCGTTATCAGGTACTTTTGTAGCAAAAATCGCTTCATGTCCGTAATTAGCTAAAGAAATTGCTACGTTTGCTTCCCCTCCGCCATAATGGGCAGCGAATCGTTCACTTGAATCGATACGGGTTCCCTGCTCTGTGGACAATCGCAACATGATTTCTCCGAGTGTCACTACTTTTCCCATAAGCAGCTACCTCTTGATTTCTTTCATTTTTGCTGCATACTGTTGCGCGACTTCCGTTACTTTGTCAAAATCTCCTGTAGCTGCGGGTGCTAAAAGGTTCCCACCTACTCCGACTGTTACGACACCAGCATCGAACCACTCTTTCATATTGTCCAGACTCACACCGCCAGTTGGCATGATATTGACTTGAGGCATCGGCGCCTTGAAGGCAGAAATGATACTTGGTCCATAAGCGCTTCCAGGAAATAGTTTGACGATATCTACCCCGCTTTTCAGCGCTGTTTTGATCTCGGTAATAGTCATACATCCTGGTAAGTAAGGAATTTGATACAGATTGCACATCTCTGCCGTTTCTTGATCAAAGGAAGGGCTAACAATATACTCTGCGCCAGCTAAGATAGCCAAGCGAGCTGTGACAGCGTCTAATACTGTGCCTGCGCCAATCACTATTTCTGGTTGGTCTTTGTAGAATGACAAAAGTTCTTTGATTACTTGATCTGCTTGAGGGACTGTAAAAGTCAACTCAATACCAGTTAGACCACCTTTGATGATTGCGTGGCAAGCATTCAAAGCTTCTTCTTTGCTTTTTCCGCGTACCACCGCAATCACTCCGGCGTTTTTCAATCGAGATAAAATATCAATTTTTTTCATCTTCTCCACCTATTTCCTATTTAGAAATTTTATTTTATAACTTGGAAATCTATACCCATATTATACGGCAGAAAAGAAAAATTGCAAACGCTTTTTTCATTATTTTTGAATTCTTTGCTCGATTTCGCTTTTTGTTTGCTTGAGGGCACTGATTATTTGTTCTTTTGTCTCATCTGTTAAACGATATTTCGGCATACTTACACTAAATGCACCAATGATTTGTTCGTTTTTCACGATTGAGGCTCCTATACAAAAAATATCACGTTCGATTTCTTCATCGTCAAATGCGATGTGGGTTTCTTTTACCGTTTGGATTTCCTTTTTCAACCGTAATGCATTGGTGATCGTATATTCTGTGTAAGGGATCAACGGATGCTTTTCAAGATAATCAGTGTACTGCTCTTCACTGAATTCTGCTAATACGGCTTTGCCCATCGCAGAATTGTATAATGGTCGGGTGATTCCGATTTTTGAAGACATGCGGATCGTTTGATGTTTTGGATCTAGTTTGTTCACGTACAAGATCTCATTGTTGTCCAATACCCCTAAGTGGATAGTCTCATCGATCTTTTGCTGCAGCTGTTCTAAAAACGGTAAAGTCAACTCTACCAAATCGATTTGTTCAATGTTTTTATTCGCGTAGCGAATAAGCTTTGCACCTAAACGATAGTTTTTCTCTGAATTTTTATTTACGTAGCCGATCATCAACAAAGTATCTAGTATTTTCAAGACTGTAGAAGAGGTCATTCCCACACCCTTTGCGATCGTCTGCAAAGAGACATCTTGGTTTTCCGCTAAATAGTCTAGTATTTTAGAGGCTTTGATCAATACAGTTCCATAAGGCTTTTTATTTTCCATATAATATTCTCCTATTTCTTTATAAGAAAAATTATAGCGGAAATACCATCAATTTAAAAGAGATATCCAGATATAAACTACCATTTCTCTTTACAGGCAATTTAATGTTGAAGATCCGCTTCGTTTTTACATCAAACTTTGATATAAAGCAATGATTTCTTCTACTGTCGTTTCTCTTGGATTTCCTGGTGTGCATACATCTCGCAAAGCATCTTCTGCAATTGCTGGAATATCTGCTTCTTTTACACCTAATTCAGAAATGGTTTCTGGGATTCCAACCGCTTTGCTCAACCGATCGATCTCACCACAAGCCGCTTCTCTTACATCTTCTAAAGACATTTCAGCTGCTCCTTTAATCCCTAGAACAAGAGCGATCTCACGGTACTTTTCTCCAGTATATTCTTTGTTATATTTCATGACAGTTGGCAAAAGTGCTGCACACGCTACGCCATGAGGAATGTTGTACCATGCACTTAACGGGTGAGCCATCCCGTGTACCAGTCCTAAACCGACATTTGAGAAGCCCATTCCCGCAATATACTGTCCTAATGCCATTTTTTCTCGCCCATTTTGATCGCCATCTACAGAAACTTCCAAAGAATGGCCGATGATTTCGATTGCTTTTAAATGCAGCATATCAGTCATTTCCCAAGCGCCTTTTGTGATAAACCCTTCAATAGCATGCGTCATAGCATCCATACCTGTTGATGCAGCCAATTTTTTCGGCATTCCCATCATCATATCGCTGTCGATGAACGCGACGATTGGGATATCATGAGGATCAACACAAACAAATTTTCGGTGATTTACTTCATCTGTGATGACGTAGTTGATCGTTACTTCTGCTGCTGTTCCAGAAGTCGTTGGTATAGCTAATATAGGTAAACATGGATTTTTCGTATCAGCAACACCTTCTAAACTAATGACGTCTGAAAACTCTGGATTCGTCAAAATAATCCCAATGGCTTTTGCCGTATCGATTGGCGAACCTCCACCGATTGCGATCAAACAGTCTGCCTCTGCCTCTTTAACAAAAGCCACTCCATCTTTTACATTTTGGATCGTTGGATTAGGTACGATCCCGTCGTATAAAGCATAAGCGATTGCTGCTTTATCTAGAAGTTCTGTTACTTTTGTTGCTATACCGTGCTCGATCAATCCTTTGTCAGTAATGACAGCTGCTTTGCCGAATCCTCGCTGCTGAAATTCAGGGACGATCGACTCAATCGCTCCTTTTCCAAAATACGATGTTTCATTTAAAATCATTCGATTACTCATTTTCTATTCCTCCTAATTTGTATTATTTTTCACAATAAAAACGAAAGAACCCCAAGCAACCGGTTGCCCAGTTGCTTGTTGCTACAGTTCAAAGACTGGCATCAATTCCCAACTGACTGGAGAGGCATCTGGATTTGTCTCCATGATATCTTCCATGTACTTCCACCATTTTTGATTGATAGATGTATTTGCCATTTTTTCCCATAACTTTTCATCTTCGATCACTAAGTAACCAAATAACAAACTTGTACTCGGATCAAGATAGATCGAATAGTCGATGACCCCGTGTTCACGAAGTGCTGTACGCATTTCTGGCCAAAGTTCATCATGTCTTTTTTTGTATTCTTCTTGTTTTTCTGGGTAAACTTTCATGCAAAAAGCTTTTTTCACCATGTCAGACACCTGCTTTCGTATGAACTTCCTCCAAATAACCTGCTTTTGGAGTGACACCAAACGCATCTGCTAAATGCCACAGGTTTTCGTCCGTGATTGTTTGCAAGATTGGTCCTTGCGCTTTGACGTACGTATAGACTTCTGCTGCCTTTTCTGCTGTCTCGATCAAACCAAAGACTTCATCCATGTCTTTTCCTGACCCGTAGATTCCATGTTGTGGCCATAAAACCAATCGAGTTTCTTTCATTTTTTCAGCTGTTGCTTCCCCAATCTCATTTGTTCCCGGAACCATCCACGGAATGATGGAAATTCCTTCTGGAAAAACAACTAAGCATTCCGTACACATTTGCCATAGCGTACGACTAAAGGAACGTTCGTCTAATTCATGCGTAAAACTCATCGCTAATAGATGACTAGCATGGCAATGCATAACGATCCGATTATCTGGGTCTACTTCTAAACGGGCGATATGACTCATGAAATGACTTGGCAACTCGCTTGTAGGAAGGCATTCGTTTTCCAGCCCCCACAAAAGTTCCAGTGTTTTGCCATCTTCAGCAACTCGAACGATTCCAAGATTCTCGGCAGGTTCGCTCGCTACATTTTTAAAATATCTTCCTGAACCAGTTACAATAAAATAGCATCCTGCTAAACGGCTGGCATCAAAAATCATCGAGATGCGGCGGATCACTTTTTCAGGATCCAAGAACGGTGTGATCTCTTCTTCTTTTAGTAAATAAGAAATATTCCCGCCATTTCTTTCATCCCATCCCAAGCGATAAAGATTCGACGTCGTTTCGATCATTTCTTTCACATAAGGCGCTTGTAAAATATCTATTTTTTTCAATATAGCCACACTCCTATTTTCTTAATTCCAACACGTCTTTTTGATATTCCTGGACTTCTTCCAGCCAATCCAAACCAACTGGAACTTGATTTTTGTAACAGAAATAATTCCATACATCGGCATACGGGAAATCTTTCAATTCTTCCGTATAAGCCATTCTTGAAGTAAAGTCAAAAGCCAGCTCCATTTCTTTCAATCGCTCAACTGGTTCCAGCATAGCTTTCAGCAGTGCTTTTTGTGTATTTCTCGTACCGATGACCCAAGCAGCGATACGGTTGATCGTTGCATCAAAGAAATCCAGACCGATATTTGTTTTTTCCAACAATTCGTTACGGACTAATTCTTTAGCGATTTCCTGCAATTCATCATCCATCAAAACCACATGGTCTGAATCCCAACGCACTGGACGGGAAACATGCAACATGATTCCTTTGCTGAATAAAGCTAATGAAGATAATTTATTGGAAATCACTTCTGTTGGATGAAAATGTCCAGCATCTAGACAAACAAGTTTGTCACGAGTCAACCCGTAACCCATATAAAATTCATGGGAACCGACTGTATAAGCTTCAGCGCCTAAACCAAATAGTTTGCTTTCTACTGCATCTTGTACATACCGTTCATCTAACTCTTCTGTAAAAATTTCATCGAGTGATTCCATTAAACGTTCCCGTGGGGTAAAACGATCAATCGGATTATCTTTCATCCCATCAGGTACCCAAAAGTTATTGATACTTGTTTGCCCAGTTTCTTTCCCAAAGTACTCCGCGATTTTGCGGCTTCTTTTCCCGTGTTCGATCCAGTATTCACGAACTTCTTTATCTGGATGAGCCAATGTAAAGCCGTCTTTCATCATTGGATGCGAAAAGAAAGTCGGATTGAAGTCAAGACCGATTTCTTCTTTTTTTGCCCACTCTACCCATTTTTCAAAATGTTTCGGCTCAATTTCATTTAGATCGACAGATTCTTCTGTATCCAAATAGATAGCATGAAGGTTCAATTTGTGTTTGCCCGGTATCAACGAATAAGCCTTCTCCAGATCTTGTCTAAGCTCTTCAGGTGTTCGTGCGGCTCCTGGAAAATTCCCTGTCGCCATGATTCCACCGGTCAATTCGCCATCCGGTGTCAAGAAACCTTTGACATCATCTCCTTGCCAGCAATGCATAGAAATTTTGATGTCCTGTATCTTTTCTAGTACAGCATCTGTATCTACACCGATAGTTGCATATTTTTCTTTTGCTTGTTCGTAATTTTTTTCAATCGTGTTCATACGATTACTCCTTTGATTTTATTCACGTACCATTCCATCGTGTTTTGCTTATTTTCATCTGGGTAAAAAGTTTCACATGGAAACGACTGTTTGATTACATTTCTTGCTTGTTCTATATTCGAAAACTGACCTGTACTGAGCATTTGCATGGCAACATTCCCGATTGCTGTGGCTTCACTAGGTCCTGCTTCTACAATGATTCCGGCATAATCTGCTGTCAATTGATTCAGTAGACGATTATTCGATCCGCCCCCTACGATGTGCAGCTTTTCCAATTTCGTTCCAGTTAAGTGTTCTACTTTGATCAGCTCTTGTGCGTAACAAAGAGCAAGATTATCATACACACAACGAGCGATAGCTCCCGATGAGACAGGGACTGGCTGCTCTGTTTCAAAACAGTATTGCTGAATCTCTTCTATCATATTTGGGGGATTCAAAAATCGAGGGTCATTGATTTCCATCACTTGCTGCAGCGGTTTTTCTTTTGCAGCAAGCTCTGCCAATTCCGCATAACTGTACTCGTACTCTTACATTCGGGCAACTTCCTGGATCAACCACATCCCCATGATGTTTTTCAAAAAACGCACCGTGTTATGGGCACCCCATTCATTCGTATAATTTTCAGAAAAAGCATTGCGAGAAACATTGGCGATCTTTGTTTCAATCCCTAAAAGCGACCATGTCCCACTGCTGATATAACCCCAACGTTCTCCTTGACCTGGCGTTCCTAATACAGCTGACGCCGTATCATGACTTGCTACTGTGATAAAGGTCACATCTGGCAAATCATATTTTGAAAATTGTTCTTTTTGCAGATCTCCTAGTATCGTTCCCGGCTCTGTCAATGGTGGAAATAATTCCTTCGAGACACCGATTTTTTCAAGAAGTTCTATTTCCCATTCTTTTGTCCCTGCATTCAGCAGCTGCATAGTAGATGCATTAGTTTTCTCCGTCACCATGTTACCAGTAAAGACATACCCTAAATAATCAGGTATCAGTAACAATTTATGTGCTTTTGCCAAATTTTCTTTTTCTTCAGCAAACAATTGGAACAAGGTATTGAAAGGCTGGATCTGAATCCCTGTCTGCTCATACAACTTATCTAGAGAATAGATTTCAGAAAACTGTTCTACTGCTCCATTGGTACGCTTGTCCCGATAAGCAATCGGATCATTTATCCGATCCCCTTGTTCATCAATCAGACAGTAATCGACTGCCCATGTATCGATCCCCGCAAAAAGGCGATCAATCCCTGTCTGCTTTAATTTTTCAAATCCAATCAAAATCTCTTTGATAAGATAATCGATCTTCCAGCGATCGTGACCGTCTTTGTTCCGAAAGCCGTTTTTGAACCGGTGTACTTCTTCCAAGATCAAAGAACCTTTTGCATCCCTCGTACTTTTCATTAGTCGTCCGCTTGATGCACCGATATCGATGGCAACAAATGTTGGATTCATTTCTCCACCTCTTTTACTTTATTGTTGATTAGCACTTTATTAATAAAGCGTTATCATTTATTAACAATGCTATCATAATACAGAATCTTATATTTTGCTTCACACTATTTTGGTATATAATTGCATTATCTTGACAAGTTGGGAGTGTTTACATGGATTACTGGGAAAAAGCCAACCACTCATGGTCGGAAGACTCAAAAAGAGTGATCTTGACGCCTACACAAAGAAGCAGGAATTTATTTTTTTATATCCAAGAAATCGGTTACTTCAAAGCACCAATCCCTTACTATACTGAACGAGCACATTTACCTTCTTACTTGATAAAGTTTACTTTGTCTGGCAAAGGTTCGCTTACATATAATGATAATCAGCAACAGCTAAAAGCTGGAGACTTATTTTTTATTGACTGCCAAGAATATCAGCGTTATCAAACGATCAGCGAAGAACCATGGGAAATGGATTGGATCCATTTGAATGGTCAGAACGTCCAATCATTTTATCAGGAGTTCACAAAAGACGGCCATAACACCTTCCATTCAACAGGGGATCCATCAGAAAACAAGATCCACCATTTGATCACAGAATTGATCCACATGCAACAAGGCACGAATGCCCGTACCGATTTCCAGTCCTCTGTAGCTATCCACGAGTTGCTGAATGAACTGATTTTGCAAAAGTATCAGCTAGATTTCGAAGAAGAGGATATTCCCGCCTACGTTTACAAACTGAAGCAATACTTAGACGAACATTTCAAAGAAACGATTACACTTGATCAATTAGAACAACAATTCTTATTGAATAAATATCAGCTGAGCAAAGATTTTTCCAAATTTATCGGTTCTCCACCAATCGATTATTTGATCAGCAAAAAACTTTCTTACGCTAAAGACCTTCTTCGGTATACAGAATTTACGGTTCGAATGATTTCCGAAGAAATAGGGATTGAGAATTTTGCTTACTTTAGCCGCCTGTTCAAAGCAAAAACAGGACTATCGCCGAGAGACTTTCGTAAATTCAGCTGATTCATATAATATGTACGTCATTTTTTCAAAATATTTTGAAATATATAGATAAAAATAAAATAACCGCAGTTTCTGCTTCTATGTAAACAACAGCAGCTACTGCGGTTATTTTTTAGTGATCATTCTCATTGTTCATCTTCAAAATGTTCATAATGAACCAACTGTTTCTGTGTATCACGTTTCAAAAATTCTTTAGGCGTTATGCCGAACTCTCTCTTGAATGCTTTCAGAAAATGCGGATAAGAAGAAAAACCACTTTTACTATATACAGCACTAGAGCTGCGGTATTCTCGCAACAAGTGCTTGGCATAGATCAGCTTTTTCTTCATTACATACTGATGAAACGTAAATCCAGTGTACTTTTTAAATTCTCGTGTGATATGGTATTTGCTGACAAAAAACTGCTTTTCCATTTCCTCTAAAGAAAGCGGATGAGATAAATTTTTTGAGATATATTGTAACATTTGTTCCACACGCTCATTAGGAACTACAGCATTCTGTTCTTGCGCACTCTCTTCTTTTTGTACAACTTGATTGAGAAAAATCAAGTATTCTACCAGAGCTTGTTCATATTTTATGTCTTCACCGTAAATTTTTTTATCAGGAGGATGGTCGATAAATGATAATTTTTGCTTCAATACTTCCTGTTCTATTTGCAATACACGACTCCTCTTCTCTCCCATTGGTTGAAAACAAGCCGATAGATTAGACCATGGCGTGGAACGACTTTCTAGAAAAGAAGGGGTGACAAAGATATAGACACGCTCGAATACATCTGAAGATTGGCGGACGATACGATGCAAATCATTGGAATGGATGAGCAGCACACTTCCTGCTTTGATCGTAAATTGTCGTCCGTTCAAATAAAAAGTCGCTTCTCCCTTTAATGTAGCATGGATCTCATAGAAATCATGATGATGATAGATCGTTTTATTTTGGCTGACGACATCTTTGACATGATAGATTTCATACTGATCAGAAACCATCGTATTGACTTGTTCACCGCTGATTTTCTTTTGGAGCATGTGCCGCACCTCCTTTTGTTCACTTATGCACAATTTTATTATACCACGTTTTTTGTAATCAAAAAGAGCTGCTTTTATATACTCTTATAAAAAAGAAGAGACGTGGCATCTTCTAGCCCCGCCCCCTCCATTCTAAATATTAGTTAACCAACGTCTTCTTTACATTATTCAAGAAGACTTCTTCCATAACGAATCCCATCATCTTTTGTTTCTTCAAGAACCACATACAGGTACGGACGATTCTTCATGATGATTTCTTTGATTTTTGTGTACTCGATCACACCGTCTCCCAAATTTACCGGCACGATTTTTTCCTGTTCGACACGAAAATCTTTCAAATGAACCGCACATATCTTTTCACCAAAACGTTCAAAAGCTTCTTCTACCAATTGGACTTGTTCTTGATAATCACTACTTGTGATCAAATTGGTCGGATCTAAAATGATTCCTAGATAGTCCGAATCTACTGCTTGGATCAGCTGCTCTACCCTTGCTAAAGAATACACCGGATGATTCAAACCTGGTTCTATCCCCACCATCATTTGGTATTTTTCTCCAGCTTTTACCAAGCGACGGATAACGGACACAGCTTCAGCAAATGCTTCATCTGTGAAATTTTCTTCCGTATATTGGATTTCCGGCAAAACACATCCAGTTTCCGAAGCAACCATCGACGCACCAAAGGAAGAAGCATAGCGAAGATACTGCTCGAACTTTGTCAGCAACTCTTGTCGTATCGTTAAATCTGGATGAATCATATTGATATAGCAACTTAAAATTCCTACGGTCACTTCTTGCTTTTCTAAAACTCGTTTGACATAATTTCCCATCCCAGAATTGATCTCATTTGCGCCAGAAGGTGTTTCAGGAAACGAAAGACCTAAGGCGAGCTGCAGTGTATGAATCCCTTGTTCTTTTGTTTTTTCTGCAAGATCTTCTATCGTTTGGACTTCGGAAAGATCATGTCCTCTAATTGTAATGTTCAACATAACTATTCTCCTAACTCAGCATATTGGGTAGCCACATGACGATTTGCGGGAAGTAAGTAATCAAAAACAAGACGACTAAGATAACCCCATAAAAAGGAAGAAGCGGTTTCAGCATTGCCTCTGCTTTTACGCCTCCTACACTTGCACCGACATATAGTCCTGTACCTACTGGCGGCGTGATGGAGCCTACACACAGATTCATGATTGAAAACAACCCGTAATGTACAGGATCAACCCCTACACTTGTGACGATTGGTAAAAATATTGGTGTAAAAATCAAGATAGCAGGCGCCACATCCATAAACATACCCACCAGTAATAACACAAGATTGACTAATAACAGAATAATAAATTTATTATCCGTTACGCCCATAATCAACGAACTAATTGCCTGAGGAATACCGGTAAACGCCATGGCGAAAGACATCATGGAAGAAGTAGCCAATAAGAACATGATCGTCCCTGACATTGCTACTGATTGAAACAACATATTAGGTATATCTTTTAGTTTTACCGTTTTATAGTAAAACATAGCAATCAACAGGGAGTAAATGACAGCTATCGCTGAAGCTTCTACTGCTGTAAATATCCCCGTCAAGATACCACCGATAATGATGACAATCAATAGAAGGCTAGGAATCGCCTCTTTTATTATTTTTCCAGCATGAGCCATCTGTCCTTTTTCGACAACAGGGTATTTATTCTTTTTAGCAACGATGAATGCTACTAGCATGATTCCTAGCGCCCACAAAGCGCCTACGAGATAACCTCCCATAAACAAAGCAGAGATCGAAGCACCACCAGCAACAAGTGAATACATGATAAAAGCAGTACTTGGAGGAATGACCATACCTGTCGGAGCTGACGCGATATTGACCGCTGTCGCAAACTTCCGGTCATATCCTTCTTCCACTTGCTGAGGGATCAACACTCCGCCAATCGCGGTAGAAGCGGCAATGGCCGAGCTAGAGATGGAACCAAATAAAGCATTCCCTAACACATTCGTATGAGCCAAAGCCCCCGGCACGCGCCCGACGAACAACATCGCAAAATCCACTAGTTTCTTAGCTATCCCTCCATTATTCATGATAATGCCCGAGAGAACGAAAAACGGAATAGCGATCAGCGAAAAACTATTGATACTTCCCACCATTTTTTGAGCTGAACTAAAAGCAGAAACATCAAACGGTATAACTAACAATAAAGTCATCATCGATGAGAATGCAATACTTATAGCAATCGGCATCCCTAATACAAGCAACACAACAAATACAAAAAATAACACTAATCCGGCTTCTATTGCCATTTTATTCCTCCATTTTTATATTTTTTCTTGAATTGCTGGCTTGTTGCTTAATGTATCGATTAGATTGATCAGGCTATAGATAATGATGAGTACCCCCGATACAGGTACTGACAGATAAACATATCCCATAGGAATACTTAAAGAAGGCGAGATCTGCCCCATTGTCAATGTGACAGCATTCCATCCGCCATACACCATGATCATCGCAGCAAATACCAGAAATAAACTTTGAACAACAACTTCTAAAATTTTACTTTTTTTGCCAGTTAATTTTTCACTTAAAACCGTTACGGCTAAATGTGCTTTTTGTCCCACAACATACGCGGAAGACAACATGGCAAACCAGACAAGACCGAATCGAACAAGCTCTTCCGTGACCGTATTTGGATTTCCTAAAACCGTTCTGGAAAATACTTGCCATAAAACAACAGCGACCATCCCAACAAGCAAAACAGCTCCCAGGATCTCTAATACCTTGTTTAAAATCATTTTCATCACAGCTACGCTCCTTGCTCTTGGATCTTTTGATAAAGGTCTTTGTAGGTAGGATCGTTTTTGAATATATCATGAAGTGGGGCAACTGCCTCTCGAAACGGTGTATTATCTACATCATTGAATTGGACTCCATGTTCTTCTTGTGCTAAAGCTTTTTCTTCTTCAATTGCTTTTGCAAAAGCTTCAATTTCAAAAACCGTTGATTCTTTCGCTGCTTCTTCAATGGCTTTTTCCTGCTCATCAGTTAGCTGTTCTTTGATGGCATCATTCATGATGATGATATCTGGCACACGTGTATGCTCATCATAGGAATAGTATTTAGCCACACCACCATGTCCAGCTGTATACAAGACAAATTCATTGTTTTCTGATCCGTTGATCAAATTGGATTGAAGAGACGTGTACACTTCATCACTTCCCATAGGTACGGGCGAACCGCCTAAAAGCTCTACCATTTTGATAGCGGTTTCGCTTTGCATCACACGGATCTTCTTTCCCTCCAAATCTTCCGGCGTATGGATCGGACCGTCTACCATATAAAAGCTGCGCTGACCAGAATCATAATAGGTCAATCCGGTAAATCCTAAATTTTTGGTCGATTGGTAGATTGGCTCCATTATTTCTTCATTATCCATCACCTTAAAGAAATGTTCTTCATCATTGAATAGATAAGGAACTGAAAAAATCGAATAATCTTTAGAGAAACTTTCCAACGCTGAGGCACTTACTTTTGTGAAATCTACTGCTCCTGACTGTGTCAATTCGATCAGTTCACGTTCTCCACCCAGTTGTCCATCTGGGAAATACTGGATCTGTACGGAACCATCTGTTTTTTCTTTTACTAAACGCCCAAATTCATTCATTGCATCAATTACTGGCTGGCTGTTGCTTGCATAAGCAAAGCGCAAGGTAACTATCTCATTTACATCTGCATCTGCGACAGTTGCCACACTAGAATTATTTCCGCAGCCGCTTAGACCTAGCAGACCTAGGCTAAGCGAACTTGCTGCAAACAGCAGTGATGTTTTTTTCATATGGGTTTCCTTTCTTTTAACAATAAGAGACGAGCAATTCTGTCAAACAAAGCACCGTTAACGACTGTCCATAAGGCATTGCTGTGATTCCGATATTCCGATAAAAATCTAAACTGTCCCCCATTCCTGTCCCGATTGAAACGTTTTGAACTTCTCCTTTTTCATCGATTTGTTCAAGCAATCCTTGGATAGCACGATAAGCGACTTCTTTATATTCTTGTGGTAAATAACGTTTATGGACCGCTTTCAAAATACCGTAAGCAAATCCTGCAGTTGCAGAAGATTCTACGTAAGAAGAAGGATCATCCAACAACGTATGCCATAAACCGCTTTCAGACTGATAAGTTTTTAATGCACGCACTTGTGCTTCAAGTGTTTCGATCAATAATTTGCGCAATGCATCTTCTTTCGATAATTCTAAGATTTCAATGATCTCTGGAATAGCAATCGTCAACCAGCAGTTTCCACGAGCCCAAAATGCTTCGGCATAGTTATGATTTCCTTCAAACGTCCAGCCGTGATACCACAATCCTGTTCGTTTATCCATCAAGTATTTGATATGGATCATAAACTGGTAACGAGCTTCTTCTAAATATTCTGGGCGATTCAACAGTTTCCCGATTTTTGCCAAAGGAAGCACTGTCATCATCAATGTATCGTCCCACAACTGATTCTTATTTTCCGGTCCATATGTGGCATGCTGTAACCCGTCTTCATTTGTCCGAGGCATGTCATTCATGACCCATTCTGCCCATTGTTCTAAATAAGGCAAATAGCGTGAATCTTTCGTGTCTTCATACAAGTAAGCCATAGTCAATAGCGGTGCCATTGTATTGACGTTTTTGGGCGGAGCGCCTTCTTCCATACGATCCTCAAACCATTCATTGACCACTTGATAAGCGCGAGGATTTTTTGTCATCTGGTAATTTTTATAAATACCATATAGACCGACACCTTGTGGCCAATTCCACACTGTCCAGCTTTTGTCATCTACTTTCAGTCCATCAAAGTCCAACAAAAATTCACCATTATCGTCTTTGATCGTTGTCAGGTTTTCAACGAGCAGGTCAATTTTTTCTTTCACTAATTCTTTAGGTACAAAAATCTCTTCTTTAATAATCATCTTTACGCCACCTTTTTAAACGCTTTCATTTTATATCCTTAATATAGCAGTAATACCGTCCACTATAAATATCGCTTTTTGAACAAAAACTGTCTAAAATTGACCTAAATGTTAAATAACAAAAGTAACTTTCAGTTACTTGGAAATTAAAAAAAGAACTTGGAGAAACAACGTTTTCCAAGTTCTTTTTCATCTATTTTCTTATCTTTTTTCTACGCTTTCTTTTGCTTATCCGTTGTAAGCATCAATGATGATCTGTTTCAATTCAGAGATCAATGGTTCTTTCGGATTAGCTGTCGTACATTGGTCTTCGTAAGCTAATTCAGCCATACGGTCTACGGTTGTATCTAGTGTTTCTTGTGTGACTCCTTGAGCTTTTAGACTCATGTTGATGCCGACAGATTTTCCTAATTCATAAACAGCCGTTGCTAAAGCTTCGACTAATTCCTCTGTTGTTTCGCCTTTCAGACCTAAGAATTTTGCGATATCTGCGTAATCTGTATCTGCACGGAAATAGTCATATTTAGGGAACATCGCATGTTTTTGTGGATCTTTTGCATTATAGCGGATAATATGCGGTAAAAGAATCGCATTTGTCCGTCCATGAGGGATCCCGTATTCCCCGCCGATTTTATGTGCGACTGAGTGACAAATACCTAGGAATGCGTTAGCAAACGCCATACCAGCCATTGTAGAAGCGTTGTGCATTTTTTCACGTGATTCCATATCAGGTGTTTTTACTGATTTTTCTAAATAGTCAAAGACTAACTTGATTGCTTGTAGGCTCAATCCACGTGTATAATCTGAAGCCATGACTGAAACATAGGATTCGATTGCATGTGTTAACACATCCATCCCGGTATCTGCTGTGACAGATGCTGGAACTGACATGACGAATTGAGGATCGACGATTGCGACATCTGGCGTCAATGCATAATCTGCTAACGGATATTTCACATGTGTTTCACTGTCAGTGATGACCGCAAATGGCGTTACTTCAGAACCAGTCCCTGATGTTGTCGGGATACATACGAATTGTGTTTTTTCTGGTTTGTCGATCTTATATGTCCGTTTACGGATATCCAAGAATTTTTGTTTTGCACCAAAGAAAGATGTGTCTGGGTGTTCATAGAACATCCACATTCCCTTAGCTGCGTCCATTGCAGAACCGCCTCCAAGAGCGATTACTGTATCTGGCTTGAAGTCTGCCATCAGTTTCGTTCCTGCGTATACGGTATTTGTCGATGGGTTCGGTTCAACATCTGAGAAGACTTCGATCTTCACATCATTTTTACGTCGTGCCAATACTTCACGAACTGTATCGCAGTAACCGAATTGGACCATACCAGGGTCACAAACGATCATGACACGTTCAACGTTTTCCATTTTCTCTAAGTACAATAGAGAGTTCTTTTCAAAGAAGATTTTTGGCGGTAATTTGAACCATTGCATGTTATTTCTCCGTTTCGCTACAGTTTTGACATTGATTAAGTTTACAGCAGAGACGTTACGAGAAACAGAGTTCTTACCATAAGAACCGCATCCCAAAGTCAATGACGGAATCATTTCGTTATAGATATCACCGATGCCGCCTTCTGCAGATGGTGTATTCACTAAAATACGACAAGCTTTCATTCGAAGACCGAATTTGACATGCAACTCTTCGTTTTCTGAATGGATAACTGCTGTATGTCCTAATCCTCCAAGATTCAACATACCTTCACACAAATCAAACGCATGGTCCGTGTTGTTAGCTTTGATCATGGCAAGAACTGGAGAAAGTTTTTCTCTTGATAGCGGATAATCTGGGCCTACGCCTTCCAATTCAGCAATCAGCATTTTCGTTCCTTTTGGTACACTGATTCCTGCCAATTTTGCGATTTCCATCGCAGAATGTCCAACGATTGATGGATTGACCGCATATTTTCCTTCGTTCATCACTGCATCTTCTAATTTTTGCAATTCATCTGGTTTTACGATATAAACTTGGTGTGCTTGGAATTCTGCTTTTACTGCTGCATAGATTTCTTTATCCACGATCACAGCTTGTTCAGAAGCACAAATCATTCCATTATCAAATGTTTTCGAAACGATCAAATCGTTCACTGCACGTTTAATTTTTGCTGTTTTTTCAATATAAGCTGGTACGTTACCTGGACCTACACCTAAAGCTGGTTTTCCTGTAGAGTAAGCAGACTTGACCATTCCAGCTCCACCTGTCGCTAAGACGATCGCGATACCTGGATGGTTCATTAGCATAGAAGTCGCTTCGATCGAAGGATGTTCGATCCATTGGATACAATTTTCAGGAGCTCCGGCAGCGATAGCAGCATCACGTACCACTCGTGCTGCTTCTGCAGAAGATTTTTGGGCACTTGGATGGAAAGCAAAAACGATTGGATTTCTTGTTTTCAACGCGATCATTGATTTGAAAATCGTTGTGGAAGTCGGATTCGTTGTTGGAGTTACTCCGCAAACCACACCGACTGGTTCAGCAATTTCAATCAACCCTTTTTGGACATCTTCATTGATCACACCAACTGTTTTATCATGTTTGATATTATGCCAAATATATTCGGACGCATACATATTTTTGATTGCTTTATCTTCGTAAACACCGCGGCCTGTTTCCTCTACAGCCATCTTCGCTAATGGCATATGTTGATCCAAAGCTGCCATTGCCATTTCATGCACGATATGGTCTACTTTTTCTTGATCAAAGCTTTCCATTTCTTTCAATGCTGCATTTGCTTTTTCTGCCAAATCATCAATCATTGCTTGTACGTCAATTGTCTTCGTTTTTTCTTTTTCTATTACTTTAGCCATCATTATCCTCCTAATGGGTCATGGTTATTTGTTAAATAATTCACATGTATATCATACAATATTTATTTTTCTATGTAAACACTTTTTTGTGATTTTTTTCACAGTTATTTTTAAATATAAAATTGCTTTATTTACAGGTGTTTGTATAGAAAAATATATAAAGTTATTTATTATTATTTATATGACACACCCGATTATTCAATATTGAGCAATATATCCCATGCTCTTATCTCTTTCTTTTTTGAATAAAAAATGAGGTAGGACATCTTTCTGCCCTACCTCGTCTTTAAATAAGCTTTGATACTTATTTTTCTTCCTTCTCTTCTGTCTCTTCCAGCGTTTCTGTTGTTTCAGTTTTTACTTCAACTGTCTCAGCTGGTTCTTCTGTTGTTTCAACAGTAGTCGTTGCATCATTTGTTACGACAGTCCCTGGTTTGACCGTTTTGATTGCTGCACGATCGTACTCAAGGAAGATCCCTTCGCAGTCTAAAACAACTGTCCGTTTGTCATTGTCGATTTCTGAAACAACTCCATGTAATCCGCCGATCGTTACGACTGAATCACCTGGTTTCATGCTATCTAACAAGTTTTGACGTTCTTGCTGTTGTTTCTTTTGCGAACGTGACATAAAAAACCACATTGCTAATAGCGCGATAAACATCACAAGCATTGGTAATGTTCCCATTTTTTTCACCTCACTAATTCTGTATCTACAAAAAACACTTTAGCAGAAAAATGCTGATAACACTAGTTTTTTACTTAATTTTTAAAAGATTTTCCTTTAGAAGCTTTTTGCGTTTTCTTTATTGAACCCGTATTCTTCAAAAAAGGCTTCTCTAAATTCAAGCAAATTATCATCCATGATTGCTTGACGTACTTGTTTCATTAGATTCAACAAGAAGTATAAATTGTGGTAAGAAGTCAAACGAATCCCAAATGTTTCATCACATTTGATCAAATGGCGGATATAGGCACGTGTATAGTTTTTACATGTATAACAATCACATTTCTCATCAATTGGACGGAAATCATGGGCATATTTCGCATTTTTCACTACTAGACGGCCTTGAGAAGTCATACATGTGCCATTTCGAGCGATTCGAGTAGGCAAGACACAGTCAAACATGTCTACTCCACGGATAACACCATCGATCAATGAATCAGCAGCACCGACACCCATCAAGTAACGTGGTTTGTTTTCGGGGATCAACGGTGTAGTGAATTCTAATACACGATTCATTTCTGATTTAGGTTCCCCGACAGATAACCCGCCGATTGAGTAACCAGGGAAATCCATCCCGACTAGATCTTTCGCGCTTTGACGACGAAGATCTTCAAACCCTGCTCCTTGGATGATTCCAAATAATCCTTGACGGTCTGGATTAGCATGAGCTTTCAATCCTCGTTCTGCCCATCGAGACGTACGTTCTACTGATTTTTTCACGTAGTCGTAACTTTCATCGAATGGTGGACATTCGTCAAAACTCATCATGATATCAGAGCCCAATTTATTTTGGATGTTGATTGCTTTTTCTGGTGATAAAAACATACGCGAACCGTTCAAGTGATTTTTGAAATGCACGCCTTCTTCTTCGATATTCCGCATATCACTTAATGAAAAAACTTGAAAGCCGCCTGAATCTGTTAAAATCGGTTGATCCCAGTTCATAAATTTATGCAGTCCGCCAGCTTCTTCTACTAAGTCTTCACCAGGGCGTAGCCATAAATGATATGTATTACTTAAAATAACGCCAGCACCCATTTCTTTCAACTCTTCTGGGGACATTGTTTTTACTGTAGCTAATGTTCCTACTGGCATGAACATTGGTGTGGGGAAAGTTCCGTGTGGCGTGATCAATTCCCCTAAACGCGCGCCAGTATGTTTTTCTTTCTTGATTAAACGATAGCGAATGGCAGGTTGCGTCATTCATTTCCCTACTTTCTATATAAAATATCTTGACAACTCCCACCATCATAATCGTTTCAAGTGCTTTTTGCAAGTTCCCTCGGCTTCCTTCTACTTTATTTAATATTCTTTTTTTTATCCTTTTTTTATGAATAACAAAAAAAAGAAAAACATTATGACAGAAATATTTTTTGATACATGGTATATTGGTGTTATTAAAGAAAAGGAGGGAAAAATCATGCAATCTTCTGCAGAATTAAAACGCCAAGCAAAAGAGAGTCTAAAAGGACGTTGGGGACAAGCTGTTTTACTAAATCTAATCCCTACATTGATTGGTATTGCTACTATTCTTCTTATTATGATTCCTATTATCTTGTTTGCCACCACCATATATGATGGATCAGCGAGCGTCTCAGAAGCGACAACTTCAGGAGGCGGTAGTTCAGGAGGCGGTGGCGGAATTATTTCCAGCATCATTAGCGCTTTGTTCATGAGCGGTATTTCTTGGACTTATCTTGATATTTTACGTGGACAAAAAGATCAGATCGAACCATTCAAAGATGCATTTCGTGGATTCAAAGGTTTGTTTATCGGCGGAGTGATCAGCTTAGCTGTGCTGATCTCGATCTTTACAACATTATGGGGTTTGCTATTAGTTATTCCTGGAATCATTAAAAGCTATTCTTATTCTCAAAGCTATTTTATTTACTACGATATCGTCCAAGAAACAGGACAAACACCTAAAGTACTGGATACGATCACTGCAAGTCGAAAATTGATGGATGGTTATAAAGGACAACTTTTCTGGTTAGATCTTTCATTTATCGGCTGGCATATCTTAGCATTAGCAACTGCTGGTATTGGTTATCTATGGCTCAGCCCATACATTTCTGCAACAAAAGCAGCATTTTATGAACAATTGCCAAAAGATATTTAAAAGAGAGTGTGACTTGTGACCGAGGGGGTGGCAGGAGAACACCGTTTATCGAGAGGCAGTAAAAGAAACATTCAGCCCATTAGCAAAAAGGAGGTGTGACAACATTCATGTCACACCTCCTTTTTGTATAGTTCCAGTAAAAAGAAAATCAACTTAGAAACAGTTAATCATTCCTCTTCTTCTGCTTCCGGTAATCGATGGAACTTGATCAGTTCATTCACCGCGATTGGTACGATAGATAAAATCCCTACCAAGAACCAGTGATTCAAACTGATGTGTACTAGGCCGAATAGTTCTTGCGTAAATGGCAGCAAAGCAACAGCCGTTGTAATAGCTAATGCCAGTAACGCCATTTCTACCAAAGCTTTATTGGTCGCTAAATTGACTTTGAAGATCGATTGGCTGCTGCGTACATTGAACACATGCAGAATCGATGAATAAGCTAAGATCAAGAATGCAACAGTTTGACCGACATGCTGACTTGCGTCTACCCATGGGCTGATAGTATCGACATAACTACCTAAATAATAACCAAACAAGGTTACGATGGTGAAGACCCCTGCATTTATGGCAATTTTTTGCAATAAACCTCGAGCAAAGATCCCTTCATTTTTCGGAATGGGTGGCTGATCCATGATGCCGTGTTCCGCTGGCTCTCTTCCTAAAGCAAATCCTGGAAGTCCATCAGCAACTACATTGACAAACAGTAGTTGCACAGCTGTAAATGGTGCTCCCCATCCTAACAGCATCGCAATCAAAACAATAAAGATCTCCGAAATATTACAGCTTAGCAAAAAGTTGATAGCTTTACGAATATTCTGATAAACCGAACGTCCTTGACTGACAGCGTCTACGATCGTCGCAAAGTTGTCATCCGTCAAAATCATATCTGCGGCACTTTGCGCCACATCTGTTCCTGTGATCCCCATGGCACACCCAACGTTACTTGCTTTCAACGCTGGTGCATCATTCACACCATCCCCAGTCATCGCTACGACTGCACCCGTACGTTGCCAAGATTTGACGATCCGGATCTTGTCTTCTGGCGTTACCCGAGCATAGACAGAGAGAGCTTTGACACGCGCATCTAATTCTTCGTCTGATAATTGATGCAGTTCTGATCCTGAAAGTGCTTCTGACGGATCATTCAAGATACCTAATTCTTTCGCTATGGCACTGGCAGTCACCACATGATCTCCAGTGATCATGACTGTTTTGATGCCAGCCTTTTTCGCTCGCTTGATTGCTCCTTTACTTTCTGGACGTGGTGGATCGATCATTCCGATCAGACCAATCAAACGTAAGTCTTTTTCCAGTGCTTCAGAAGAAATATCTTGCGGTTCTTCGTCATAAGTAGCATAACCAACAGCAATCACTCTCAGTGCCCGTTTACCAAAGCGATCATTAACGATCGCCGCTTGTTCTACATCGCCTGAACTAAAGCGCGGAGCAAGAACATCGAATGCTCCTTTGGTGATTGAGATGTATTTTTCGCCCATTTGGTGAACTGTTGTCATCATTTTTCGTTCAGAATCAAAAGGAAGCTCGTTTACTCGTGGATATTTTTCTTCTAATTCTGCCTTTGTATGATAATTCTCTTCAACAGCCCTTACGATGGCTACTTCTGTTGGATTACCTTTGATAACAAGGTCGTCATCTTCTTGCTCGACCGTCACATCTGTACATAGTGCAGCCATTTTCAATATTTCCATCGCGCTGTTCGTCATTGAATCTTCGATATTCGTTACTTCATCTTCTTTGCTCCATACCCGGCGGACGCGCATTTCATTTTGTGTCAGCGTTCCTGTTTTGTCTGAGCAGATAACATTAGCGGTTCCTAGCGTTTCAACTGCTGGCAACTGTCGGATGATCGCATGTTTCCTCGCCATCTTCTGCACACCGTATGCAAGTGTCAACGTAACAATAACAGTCAAGGTTTCCGGTACAGCTGCAACAGCCAAGGAAATCGAAGTCATGAACATCTCAAGGAGTGGTTCTCCTTGCAGTTCACCAATCACAAATACTAAAGCCGCAGCCGCTAAAGCGATCATACTGATTCGTTTGCCTAGCTGATTCAATCGGACCTGTAAAGGTGTTTTTTGCATAGTATTTTCGTTCAAAAGATCCGCGATCTTACCCATTTCTGTAGCCATGCCAATGGCAGTGACGATCGCTTTCCCACGACCTGCAGCAACCGTACATCCTTTAAATACCATATTAAGTTGGTCACCTAATGACTCATCTTCTTCAGCAATAAATGCTGCATCTTTTTCAACTGCTTCACTTTCTCCAGTCAACGCCGATTCTTCTACACGTAATTGTGATGCTTCGATCAAACGGGCATCGGCAGAAATAGCATCACCGGACTCTAAAACAAGAATATCACCCACTACCAGTTGCTCTGACTCAACAGTGGTCACTTTGCCGTCTCGTATGACAGTTGCCGTTTGTTTATTCATATCTTGCAAGGATTCCAGTGCTTTTTCTGCGTTTCCTTCTTGGACAATCGCCAATACCGAGTTGATCACAACGATAGCGATGATCAGCAGTCCTTCAAATAAATCCCCATGTTCTGTAGCAAATGCGGTATAAAAGGAAATCACCGCTGCTACAAGAAGGATGATCGTTGTAAAATCGGACAAGCTTCGAAAGAATTTTTTGATCATCGATTCTTTCGGCGCCTCATCGAATTTATTCAATCCCTGCTTTTTTCGCCGTTCATCCACTTCTTGTGAAGACAACCCAGTATCTGGATCTGCTTCTGTTACCTTCTTTACTTCTTCTATTGTCTGCTTGTATTCTTCCATCCTATTCCTCCTTTAAAATCTTCGTACAAAAAAAGGTACTTATTTTACTATAACATCCTTTTTTTATTTACTTCAAATAAAGGGCTTATCGATTATTTGTTAAGAAAGCGTAAAATTTAAAGTGCTTATATTTGCAAACGCTACCAAAGGATGCTATTATATAGATGTAAGGAAGGAGGATACCATCAAATAGACAGAAGAATTTCTCGATAGAACAGTGTAAGCAAACAAAGTTGTTAGAAGTACAGGTTTCACCCAGACATGCGTGTAGAGTACAAACCTATAAATAGTGAATGCGTATGGATGTTTGGATCACGAAGTATCCGAAACAAGAAGTAATGCGATACGTAACAATTGAATAACGTAAACGTCTGAAAATTGAATAGGAACAAGAGATGTTTCAAATGTTGAAGATGTAACGAAAACAAAATTTTTGTTTAACATGAAGAAATTCAACACCGTGCTTTGCATGTATGATGGAAAGTTACAATCATTTCTGTTTATTTGAATCCTTCCGAGGTACAAGAAAGCCGAGCTTATCGAGAGCTCGGCTTTTTCTTTGTCATAAAATCTTTGTAAAGCTTTTTTGTTATTCAAAACTAGCGGCTTTTCATAACCTTATTTCACGAACATCGCATCTCCAAAACTAAAGAAACGATAGCGCTCTTCAATCGCATGCTGGTAAGCAGATAAAGTCAATTCTCTTCCTGCAAAGGCACTAACTAACATGACTAAAGTCGATTTTGGCAAATGGAAATTAGTTGAGAAAGCTTCTACCACTTTGAATTCATAGCCAGGCGTAATGAAAATATCAGTCCATCCGCTGTCTGCTTTGATTTCTCCATTAAATTTCGTTCCAATCGTTTCTAATGTTCGAATTGAAGTTGTTCCGACAGCCACGATTTTCCCGCCATTTTTACGTACTTGGTTCAATCGCTCAGCCGCTTCTTCCGTCAAACGGTAGAATTCACTATGCATATGGTGTTCTTCAATTTTATCTACGCTGACAGGTCGGAATGTACCTAACCCTACATGTAGTGTCAGATAGACTAATTCAACACCCTTTGCTTCGATCTCATCAAGTAATTCTTTCGTAAAATGCAATCCAGCTGTTGGCGCTGCAGCAGAACCATTTTCTTTCGCATAGACAGTTTGATAGCGATCTGGGTCTTCCAGACGTTCTTTGATATATGGAGGCAATGGCATTTCTCCCAATGATTCAAGAATCTCTAGAAAAATTCCTTCATACTCAAAGTCAATGATCCGTCCGCCGTGTTCCAATTCTTCTTTCACTACTGCTTGCAATCTGCCATCACCAAAAGAGATTCTTGTCCCAACTTTGGCACGTTTCGCAGGTTTGATCAATGTCTCCCACGTATCTCCTTGTGTATTCGTTAGAAGAAGGACTTCTAAATGCGCACCAGTATCTGGTTTTTCTCCATATAAACGAGCAGGCAGAACTCGTGTATTATTCATAACTAGCGCATCACCAGGCTGTAACTCTTCAATGATTTCATGGAAATGTTTATCTTCCATCTCTCCAGTTTTCCGATCCAAAACAAGTAAACGAGAATGATCGCGGTCTTTTAATGGTGTTTGTGCGATTAATTCTTCCGGCAAGTCAAAATCAAAATCTTCTGTTGTTAACATATCGTCACTCACTTTCTATCATGTGCTTCATCATTCTATCATGTTTTTCGTTCTGTTGGCAAAATCAGCACTTTTTCACTTCTATTTTTTGTTTTCCTAAATAAAAAAACTACCCTATTTGTATTTTTTCATTGTTTTAGGCATACTAGTAATAGATAGTTCTTCATTGAAAATAGAAAAAGAGGTGGCACCATGATTGAATTTCAAAATGTGTCAAAAATTTATAAAGGTGGAAAAGTCGCTGTAGAGGACGTCAATCTTTCATTTGAAAAGGGTGAGTTCATTTGTTTTATCGGTACGAGCGGAAGCGGAAAAACGACGACGATGCGGATGATCAACCGAATGACTGATCCAACACAAGGGAAAATTTTGATTGATGGAAAATCCATCCAAGAAATTGATCCAGTGGAATTGCGACGTCAGATCGGCTATGTTATCCAAAGTATTGGATTGATGCCTCACATGACGATCCGTGAAAATATCACTCTTGTCCAAAAATTGTTGAAAGTCAGTCAAGAAGAACGGAATAAAACAGCTGAAAAAATGATTGATCTTGTGGAATTGCCCCGTGAGATGTTAGATCGCTACCCACATGAATTATCTGGTGGTCAGCAGCAGCGTATTGGAGTCGTTCGTGCCCTTGCAGCGAATCAAGATATCATCTTGATGGACGAGCCATTCGGTGCGCTTGATCCAATCACTCGTGATTCCTTGCAAGACCTTGTCAAAGATTTACAAGAGCGTTTGGGAAAAACGATCGTATTTGTAACCCATGACATGGATGAAGCGATTAAACTAGCAAGCCGTATCGCCATCATGAGTGAAGGCCGTGTGATCCAATTTGATACACCAGAAAATATTTTACGTCATCCTGCAAACGATTTCGTAGAAGAGTTGATTGGAGAAGATCGCCTACTACAAGCCAAGCCAAATGCGACAAGAGTCGGCGAAGTTATGCTAAATACAGCAATCACGATTACACCGGAAAAATCATTACAAGAAGCAATCAAACTGATGAGGGAAAAACGTGTAGATACGTTGTTAGTTACCGATAATTCGAATGTATTAAAAGGATTTATCGATGTAGAAACGTTGAATAAAAAACGAGGAAAAGTATCCAGTGTCGGCGACATTTTGAATAAACATGTTTTTTACGTAAAAGAATCCGCCTATCTTCGTGATACCTTGCAACGCATTTTAAAACGCGGGCTGAAATACGTGCCGGTCGTTGATGAACAGAACAAAGTCGTAGGTATCCTGACTCGTGCATCATTAGTGGATATCGTCTACGATGTGATTTGGGGAGAAGATCCCGCAACTACTGATGTTGCAGAGTCAGCTACTCCTGAAGAATCTAAGGAGGTCTGACCTATGCAGCAGTTTTTTCATCAGCACGGTTCAGAAATTCTCTCAAAAGGTTTTGAACATCTTTATATTTCAGGACTTGCTTTGATCATTGGTATCATCATTGCTGTACCGCTTGGTGTCTTACTGACACGTTTTCCAAAAGCTGCCACGATTGTGATTGGCTTAACCAGTGCCTTGCAGACAATCCCTTCTCTTGCTTTATTGGCATTGATGATCCCGCTATTTGGCGTAGGTAAATTACCTGCGATTATCGCACTCTTTATTTATTCATTATTGCCGATTTTACGTAATACGTACATTGGGATGAAAAATGTCGATTGGAATTATCGGGATGTGGCAAAAGGCATGGGGATGACTGAGTTCCAATCCATTTTTTCCGTTGAATTGCCCATTGCTATGCCAACGATCATGGCTGGTATTCGTTTAGCTGCCGTTTACGTGATTGCATGGGCTACACTTGCCTCTTATATCGGCGCTGGTGGTTTAGGCGATTTGATTTTTAGTGGACTGAATAATTACCAACCAGATCTCATTTTGGCAGGTACGATCCCTGTAACAATTTTAGCACTATTGGCTGATTGGCTTCTAGGTCTCTTGGAACACCGGCTGACACCGATCGCACTTAGAGAGGAGAATGAAGAATGAAACGTATACTAAAAATGACCATGGTTCTTTTCTCTCTTCTTATACTTGCGAGTTGTTCCTTCCCTGGTCTTGCCAGCAATACAGATGAAGACACCATTTCGATCACAGGTGGAATCACTTCAGAAGCACAGATCTTAGCAAGTCTAGTTGCCGGAATGGTTGAACATTATACAGATAAAAATACCGCAATCATCAACAATCTGGCTACTACAACTATCAACCATCAAGCGATGATGAACGGAGATGCTTCAATTTCAGCGGCTCGCTACACAGGAACAGATTTAACGACTACATTGAACCTTCCTCCTGAAAAAGATCCGAAAAAAGCGTTTGCTACCGTGAAAGATGAATTTGAGAAAAGATACGGTCAAACGTGGTTCCCGTCCTATGGTTTTGAAAATACGTATGTCTTTCTTGTTCGAAAAGACACCGCACAAAAATACCATCTATCTAAAGTCAGCGATCTGAAAAATGTAGCGGATGAATTAGTAGCTGGTGTAGATACTTCTTGGATCAATCGTAAAGGAGACGGTTATGACGGCTTCCAAGAAACTTATGGCTTCTCCTTCAATTCGATATTACCTATGCAGATTGGACTTGTTTATGACGCAGTCGAAGCAGGAAAAATGGATATTGTTCTTGGCTACTCTACGGATGGACGGATCGCCAGTTATGATCTAGTCATGTTGGAAGATGATCGTCAATTCTTCCCACCATATGATGCTGCTCCAGTTGTAGACAACAAGATATTAGCTGATACGCCTCATTTAAAAGAAGCCTTAAATAAGTTAGGTCATACCATCAGTACGGAAAAAATGCAGGAATTGAACTACGAAGCAGATAATAATCTAGTGGAACCATCAGTAGTAGCACAACGTTTCTTACAAGAAAACCACTATTTTGAAGGGAAGTGAAGCAATTGGATAAAATGAATGTCTTTCAACAATTTTTCTATTATTTCCAGGAAAATGGCTCCTATATCTTTGCACAATTTATCCGTCACTTCCTGATTTCTATCTATGGTGTCCTCTTTGCAGCAGTTGTCGGGATTCCGGTTGGGATCATGATTTCTAGGAGACGTAAATTAGCAAACTGGGTGATTCGTTTGGCGAATATCATCCAGACGATCCCTTCTCTAGCCATGATCTCCATTTTAATCATTGGATTAGGCCTGGGAGTCAATGTCGTGATTGTTACTGTATTTTTGTATTCCCTCTTACCGATCATCAAGAATACGTATACCGGGATGATCCAAGTAGACAAAAACATCCTTGATGTCGGCAAAGGCATGGGGATGACTGCTAGACAACGACTATTCATGGTAGAGTTACCACTCTCTGTTTCTGTTATCATGGCAGGCATAAGAAACGCGTTAGTTGTTGCCATCGGGATAACCGCGATCGGTGCATTCGTCGGTGCTGGTGGTCTTGGAGATATCATTATCCGAGGAACCAATGCAACAGAGGGCACATCGATTATTTTAGTAGGTGCATTGCCAACTGCATTAATGGCGATCATCACGGACTGGCTTTTAGGTATTTTGGAAAGACGGCTAGATCCAGCCAGCCGTACATCACGCTGATGTTATTGTAAAAAACAAAAGCTTCTGCGACCATTTGTTGGTCGCAAAGGCTTTTTTAGTTCTGTCATTTTTAAGGCAATAATCCACTCTGATTCTTCCCTCCTTATGGGCAAAGAGTTGCTTTTCTTAGCTATTTATCCATTCCGTATACTCCAACTTCATACTGCCAACGGGTTCATATCTGCATCCACCGACTAAGTTTTTTTCTTATCCGCTAAGGCATTTTGCCAATCCATTTTCCCATCACTCGTCATGGAATTCATACCACATGATCTCTAAATACTCGTCTGCTTGTTCTTTGAATTGGGCATCAATTCTTACATCCTTTGGCGTGGCTTTCATTTAAGCCTTTTCCATCAGTCCTCGATTGTTCGATGCCTTCAGCTGCATCATCAAAACTGGTGACTGCCGTATCGGTAACTTCGATCATCTTTTATACAATCGGGAACTTGCCATCCTCATCCTTGGCTAAAAACATATCTAGCCATTCCAGCTTCTCGCCATGGGAGGTTTGCGGTTCCTAAAACCGGTACACGATTCTTATGGACTGCATCCGTCGCAACTAGACTTGGCGATACGATGATCCTTCACCAGAAGAGCACCCCCGTAAACCAATTGATCGATATATTGCCAATAAGAAAAGACATTGGCGTAAAAGATATCGATCCCTCGTGATGCATTGCCGTTGATACTGCTATTCATGGCCGAAAGCGCCACGACTTTAACTTCTTCCGTTTGAGTGACATTCATGTTCGGCAATGTCGCTTTGGATACCCGCTCTGCTAAAGGAACGACACTGGTATTGTATTTCGTATCTGTATCTTTTCCAAAAGACCATGCCAACGAATCCTCTGGGAACCAATAAGACGACTCCGGTTGATTGTCCATTGCTTTTTTCAACATACTTTTGGCTGTTTCTCGATAAACGACATTTCCAATTGTCTTCGCCTCACTTTGGCGATAATCGATGGTCGTTGCCACTGCCAACACTAACAACGATGCTCCAATTTTACTGATTTTCCTTGTCACACTTCTTCCTCCTTGTTTTACATAAACCCGTCAACATTCCATTCCTAAACTCAAACAATGACCCTTCAAAGGTGGAGATATAGGAACAAATTAAAGAAATCATGCAATAAATCCAAGAAGGTTGGTTTTAGAACAAAAAAAGAGTCTCCTTTTTGGGGAGACTCTTTGTTAACTATCTAAAAAGGTTGGCTCTTCTCACTTCACTCATAATGTGTCCAGGCAGAATAAATTTCTACAACTTTATTTTCCTCATCAACTTTGTAAACCACTCGATGCTGTCTATTCAGCCTGCGTGAGTATCTGCCTTCATGTGTAGGTCTCAGCTTTTCAAAAGACTGCGTGGGCATATATGGATCTTCCTTCAATGTCTGAATCACTTCTTCAAATTGTTTCTTTAAATTCGTTTGCTTGATTTTTCTTAAATCCACTTTCGCAGAGTTTTTGATTGCGACTGTATAGTTACTCATCAAAGAGCTTCCCAATCAATATCATCGATATTCGTAAAGCTACTGTCGTCTTTTTCGCGGTCTCGTACTTTATCTAAAGTACCTGTTTGCTCAAGAAAAAGGGTTTCTTGAATCGCTCTCCAGTCTTCCAGCCCAATCAATACAGCATTGTTTCCACTACGATCACTAATAATCTCGATTTCAGTATGATTTTCATTTACCTCTTTCAATAACTGATAAAAATTTTTACGAGCAGTGCTAGGATTCATCGTTGTATTAGCCATTGTCTCTCCTCCTTTTTCTGATATAATTATAGCGTACTTGATTAAGTACGTCAAAAAAATACAATAAAGCACTTAAATTCAGCAAACTTTTCCTCTTTTTTACATAGAGAAAAAGACCCCTTTTTAGGGAGGATCTTTGTCCACGCTCACTTCTTACTCCTTTACGACTAGCGGTAGCCAAACGTAAAGTAATTGGTAACAACGTATCATCTTTAGCAAAGGTCGAATCCAAAGCCTGTGAGTCTATGCAACAACACCAATACACGAAGGTTCCTCGTTGCAGTGTGACTTGATTGATATCTTGAATAACCTGAGGATACGCACGAAAGATTTGTAACGGTTATTCAAAACTGATTTTGGCCGTCAAGTCTTCTACTGCCTCAAAAATGATTGCCTCTTTCGTCTCCTGTCATTCATGTTCACTATCGATTTGATACTTGCTTAGACCGTTGGGTTTGTGAATCACCAATTAAAAATGGCACTGAGTTATGGTAACAAAAAATGGTCACTTGACGAGGCTGAGATTCCTACTTATGAAGACACATGGCACTTAAGAGTCGAGGTAAAGGAAGAAGCTGAAAATATAGGAGGCTGTACATTATTTGGCAAAGGATTCGGAAATTATGATCAAGACATCAAAATCAAAATGTTTTACAGCTAAATAGGAAGAATAATAACATTTCATACGCTGTTCCCATCTTTAATGGCTTATAGAGGGCACCTTTAGCTGAGAATAAGACAAAACAGACCCTCTAGCTTCAATTAAGAGCTAGAGGGTCTGTTTTTGATTTTAAAACTTGGTTTATTTCTTCAAATGGTAGCTATAGGTGCTGACAACGATATTTTCACGCCAAGACAATCGCAATCTTAACCGCAAACTTGTTTGGTTATGGAGAATATTCTGCCAGCGTCTGTTTGGTACAAATTGAGGAATCAACACAGTAGTTGTATAGTTTTGTTTCGCTGCATTTTTACTTACGATATCTACATAACGGATAATTGGATTTTCAATCGAGCGATAAGAAGAGTGGACGATTGAAAAACGGACATCTGGGAAATGCTTTTTAAATTCTGCTTCGATTTCTTTTTCTTTTTCGACATCTTCGTCTAGCGAAACATGCATCGCAACGACATAATCACCGATCGAACGTGCGTAATTCAACGCACCGATATTTACCCGTGTCACATTCCCGACTAATACAAGAACGGTATTCCCGTCATAATCATGTAGTTTTGCATCATTTTCTAAACGAAGCTGTTCTGCTACTTTTTTATAATGATCATGGATCTTATAAAAAATGAACATAACGATTGGCATAATGATGAAGAAAGGCCAAATGTCCCCTAACCGATAGACAAACAAAATCGCAATGATTGCATATGAGATGAACGCACCCGTAATATTGGCAATCGATTTGCTTAACCATCTTTTTCCTTCTTTTTTCCATTTGACGACCATCCCTGTTTGAGATAAAGCAAATGGAATGAACACGCCGATAGAGTATAACGGAATCAAGCGTTCTGTTGAGCCATGGAAAATAAACAGCAATACGATCGAACCTAGCGCTAGTGTGATAATCCCATTGGAATAGCCTAGTCGATCCCCACGATCTTGATACATGTGAGGCATGAATTTATCTTTTGCCAGATTGTATGCAAGAACTGGAAAAGCAGAAAAACCGGTGTTAGCAGCAACTGCTAAAATCAGCGCTGTAGCAAATTGAAGGACGTAATACAAAATACCATGTCCAAAGACAGCTTTACCAATTTGAGACAAAACAGTGACTTCTTTTTCAGGAACGATCCCATACCAATAGTTGATAAATGTGATCCCCACGAAGAAGAAACCTAAGATCAATGCCATCATCGTCAATGTAGCAGCGGCATTTTTTGCTCTTGGCTTCTTAAAGAATGGTACAGCATTACTAATCGCCTCCACCCCAGTTAAAGAGGAAGAACCAGAAGAAAATGCTCGTAAAATCAAAGCGATAGAAACACCCGGCACAGCCGCTCCTGGAAGTGCAGTAGCTTGCAATGGCACAGCACCTGTCACGATATTATATAAACCAACAACGATCAGTAACGAGATCACAAGGATAAATGTGTACACCGGAAATAATAGGAACGATGCAGATTCCCTCAGCCCACGAAGATTCAGCATCATCAGTAGCAAAACGATTGTCACAGAAATAGCGACTTGATGACCGTAGAGTGCTGGCACCGCTGATGTGATCGCTTCAGCACCTGCTGAGACAGATACTGCTACTGTCAACATGTAGTCGATCAATAAAGAGCCACCGGAAATCAAGCCAGCATTCTTTCCAAGATTCTCACTGCTGACGACATATGCTCCCCCGCCATGAGGATAAGCATGGATGATTTGACGATATGATAGCGTTAATGAAATCAATAAAATAATAACAAAAGCGGCAATGGGTAGCGAATACCAGATGGCTGCAGCAGACAAAGCGACTAAAACGACAACGATTTGTTCCGTACCATATGCAATAGATGATAACGCATCAGACGACAATAATGCCAAAGCAGCAAATCGGGTTAATTTGTGCTCATCATTTTCAGCAGATTTTAAAGGCTTACCTACTAACAACCTTTTTAAGTAATCCAATTTCTAAACTCCTTTACACACAATTTTACTTCAAGTTTTATAGTCGAAAATTTATAGTAAACAAGATGTTATAGTACGCTCACTGACCTTAAAAGTCAATAAACTTTAAGAAAATAATTGGAAAAAAACAGAAAAATATCAAGCGCTTTTTCAAACGCTTTAATACAGCAAAAATCTAACATTTTTTTATGGGCTTTTTCTTTGAATTCTATAATAAAAGGATAGAACTTGACTTAGAAAATCAAGTTCTATCCTTTTTGATATCTTAACTTTTGGAAGAGAGATGTAAGGCTGCTTTCTACCCATCATTCTTACTACTCGAAGCATAGCGCAGTTGTCACAACCTCTTGATAAACGGTGTTTAAAAGCTTGCATCTGCGGTAATAAGCCCAACCAAATTAAAAACATAAGAAGCTGTTTTTATTTGGTCGTTCTTATTACTTGATGCAGAGCAGCTTTTTTACAACCTCTTGGTACACGGTGTTCAATCAGCTGACCCTCGGTATTAGCTCAAAAAAACGGCAAAATATGAGGAACTATTTTTCCATTTTTTTCTCTAATACTCAGGTCAAAACACTGATTTCACAACCTCTTTTTTTAATGAAAAATATGGCTCTCATGCGCCGCTTCTTTGAATTTCGTCATTTTTTCTTCGATGAACGGATAGATTGCCGTTCCTACGATTCCAAAGACAACAAACAAACCGATCATGATCCAGATTGCTTTCGTAGCATTTGGCCAATAAATTCCTCCTGCAGATTCCCGTAACAAGTTTACCGCATGAGTAAATGGCAAGAACGGATTGATCATTTGGAAGAATTTCCCTGAGACTTGGATCGGATAGTTCCCGCCTCCGCCAGAGATCGACAGTACTAAGATGATAATAGCGATCCCTTTACCGACATTATCGAATAATGCAGCCAAGACATAGACGATCATCATGAACGCTAAGGCGATCAAGACAGCAAATGACACGCTGTAGACCGGATTTTGGACATCTACTCCTAGTAAGAAAATATTCCCTAATGTAACGATCAAGCTTTGCGCAATCGCCATTGTCAAAAATGTCAGCATACGAGCAACGAATTGTTCTCGTTTCGTAAAATTGTTTCGGTCTTTCTTTCCTAAATAGTATTCTGTCGTAGCAACACTTGAAAGAAGAACAGCGCCGACCCACAGACATAGTGCAGTATAAAACGGGGTGCTAGCTGAACCGTTATTTGCGATTGGATAAAGCGCATTGGTTTGTAGCTCAACAGGTTGTGTAAAGAAGTCACTTTCTTTTGTTGCGTCTAGTTTCAATAATTTGATGACTTCGCCTAGATCGACTTCTTGTTCGCCTTTTCGGATCGCGTCTGCTGCTTTTTGGATACCAGCTTTGATATTTGGCCAGTCATTGTTGATCAAGTCCGCAGCAGCGTTCACAGCTGTTTCGACTTCTGGCATTTTTTCATTTACTGTTGTCAATGTACCGGTGATTTCATTTTTTAGTGCTGGCCAATCATTTTGGATAAAATCAGCGGCCAATCCTAATTTTTGCTGAATGATCGGTAATTCATTGTTGTATAGGTCTGCCCCTTCATTGATGCCATTGACGATGGTATCCATATTTCCATTCAGCATTGTATTGGCATCATGGATTTCTTGTCCAATTGCAGGCATTTCTTTTTGATATTTTTCTAAAATTGCCACTGCATTCGTTACAGTTGCTTTCGTTGAGCTGAGAAGCGAATCAAAGTCGATCTGGTCCGCTTTGCTCAGTGCGCCTTGTGCAGTCCCAATCGTATCGATGACTTGGTCTAGTAGAGAAGTGACAGTGGAACTGATTTGACCTGTATTGATACCAGCAATGATGCCATTGATATTATTAACAACGGCATCAATTTGATCTAGCAATTCATCAATAGCCTTCGTGTCTTCATTTTGAACAGCTGTGTTCAAAGCAGATAGGCGGTTTTGCAGATTGCTTAGCAAGGGTTTTAATTGATTTAGCTGATCAATAATTGGCTGTAATTTCGTATTTCCAGCACTTGTTTGCAATTTAGTCAGGAACTCGACCAGTTTATCGATTGCATTTTGTTGTTGAGATATTCCGTCAATAAAGCCGTTCAATACATTGCTGATGTTTTTCTTTTCATCATCAGTCAGCTTACCATCTTCAATAGCTGTTCTTACAGTATCTATTAACGAACCTGTCGTTGTTGCCACTTGTCCAATTGACTTCAATGTAACATCTACACTGTTTGTGATGCTTGGTATCGCATCTTTCAGCTGAGAGGCACCTGATTTTGTTTGGTTTGCTAGATCACTTGCCTGATTTTCTAAATTTTTCACATCTGGCAAGATATCTTGTACTTGTTGGATGATCGTCAAGCCTTGTTTTGCTTCATCGATTCCTTGGTTCATTGTCTCTTGGATCGAAGCAAAATCGCCGTCGATCTCTGCTAGTTGCTTACCGGCATTTTGGATCTCTGGGATTTTTTCTTGCAAATCAAGGATGATTTTTGCTTGATCTTTCAACTCAGGCATTTTGTCATTCAATGCAACGACTTTTTCACCCATCTCATCTACTTTAGGGATGTAATCCACGAATTCATTTGCTTTATTCAGTTTTTCCTTGATTTCAGGTAGTTGACTTTGTAATTCGAGGACTTGTTTTGTGTAGCCGTCGATCGTGTCCAAATTTTCATCTGTTGATAAAATCATATCTTTAACTTTATTGATACTTACTAGGTTCGTATCGATGTCGTAACCTATCTCATTGAATACTTTCAATAAAGTCGAACTGGCTGTTTTGATAAATTCATTTGTGATTTGCGATTGGATCGAACTTGCTCCTTTATCGGTGATTTTCGGTGCAATCGCATTGATTTTTTCATTTACCGTATATTCGATTTTTGGTTTCTTGATATCACCACTAGTAAAACTCAGCAGATCTTCTGAGAAATCCTTTGGCAAGTAAATACCTGCGTAATACTTTCCGGAACGGACTCCGTCTTCTAATTGTTCTTTTGAATCAACGAATTGCCATCCTAATTGTTTATTTTTATGAAGCGATTCGATGACTTGCTCCCCAATGGCCACTTCTTTACCTTGAAACTCTGCTGGCTTGTCTGCACTGTAAACAGCAATTGGCAGCTCTCCAGTATTTCCATATGGATCCCATAATGCTTTGATGTTAAACCACGCATATAGCGAAGGGATGATCATGATCGCGATGATCAGAAGTGTTGCAATCGGGTTTTTGAAAATCCGTTTCCAGTCAAGCAAATATAATCGAAGCGTATTTTTGATTGACTGCATAGTTCTCCCCCTTCTTCTTTTTTCAGCTGAATTACTTTACCATGTATTTCATACTTTTTTCAATCGGCTTTTTTCAAAAAAGTCGAATTTTTGGACATATCACGGCAATTGTCTCATTGTAATCTCTTACATATTGAGAAATAATTAAGGATTACAGCCTTTACTTTATCATGAAATAAAAGGGAAAGATAATTTTATGCCAAAGTTTTTATCTATTATACGTATACGCAAAAAAGCTAAAACATTTTTTGTCTTTGCCCCTACAAAAATGTTTCAGCTTTTTTCGTTTTTTATTCCTGTATTTCTTATTTTTCGAATGACAGGATGATTTTCCCAGCAGGAGGATGTCCTTCAACTAGCTGATGTGCTTGGATGACATGCTTAAGTGAAGCAGACAGATTCATTGAAATAAAAACATGAAAGGCTCCTTTTTGGTAGGCTTTGATTATGCCAGCAAAGGCTTCTGCATCTAGATATTCCTTTCTTGGAACAAACGATTCATAAAAGCCTTCCTTTTTTTGCCGCAAATCTAGATCTGGGAGGTCATTTAATGCAACATACCTGCCGCCTGGTTTCATGATCTGGATGCCGGTTTCTCCTTTGATACTTCCTTTCGTCGCATCGATTACAAGGTCTGCCTGATCAGCAAATTGCAGACCTGGATTTGTTTTATCATAAGCAGCAAATGCTGAAGCTCCTAATTTTTTTACCTTTTCCTCATTTTTACTGGATGCACTGGTTAAGATTCGGATTCCCTTTTCATGGAGAAGCTGGATCAGACTTGACCCGACCGCACCTGATGCTCCTAGTATCATTACAGTATCTGTCGGCTGGATTTCCGTCAAATGGTTGATTAGATTATAAGCCGTAATTCCTGGCGTGACCATTCCGGCTGCTTCTTCCCAACTCATTTTATCTGGAATTTTTGCTACTTTTGCTGATGGCAACACGACTTCTTCTCCGTAAGTCCCGCCGACTGCATGGACAGCTACTCGATCACCTACATGAACAGTTGTGACATCTGAACCAATCTCTGTCACAATACCAGCGCCATCATTACCTGGTACATAAGGGAATTTCAATGTTCGTATCTCTTTCATTTCTCCTAAACGCAAGGCAACATCATAAGGATTCACACTGAATGCTTTTATTTCTACACGAACATGTCCAGAACCGACTTCTCTGGGATGAGCATCGATTTCTTCAAAAACATCTTGTGCTTCTCCGTAACCGTTAATTGCAAATCTTCGCATGGTCACCATCTCCCTTTTTCTTTAAGTTTACGTTTATGCCTTTATTTTGACAAAAAAAATGTCTTTTCGTTTTGGCGCATGATTCAAAACAAAATAGTTGTCTTTTTTCGCGTAACGTGTTAAATTATTTATCTAAAAGCGTAAAGATTACGATTTACGCTAATAAAAAATAATTGGAGGAATTTGTTGATGGCTAAAAAATCAAAGATTGCCAAAGCAAAAAAACAGCAAGAAACGATTGAACGCTATGCTGCTTTACGCCAGGAATTAAAAGCGCAAAAAGATTACGAAGGCTTGCGTAAACTTCCTTTAGATGCTCGTCCAGAACGATTGAAAAATCGTGATTTAATCGATGGACGCCCTCGCGGATACATGCGTAAATTCGGGATGTCCCGTATAAAATTCCGTGAATTAGCACATAAAGGTTTGATTCCAGGAGTAAAAAAAGCCAGCTGGTAATCCAAGTCTGGCTGTAATGTAAAGGAGGAGGGCGCATGGACCACTCCTTGGATCATCAAAAAAGATACGTTCGCTTCTTCTAGCAGAAATGCTGGTACTAGAAGCAGACGTATCTTTTTTTACGGGCTCTATAATTTATGGGACTGATGAATCAGAATTGATTCTTCAGCCCCATTTT